>JACCDO010133841.1_pt1 | contig 14373 bp, 6 predicted proteins | sample 7446101 | NCBI WGS metagenome assembly JACCDO01 (sample SAMN15323440, study PRJNA562643) | freshwater metagenome | isolation source: river surface water | place: USA:Blue River Watershed | collected 2017-08-16
CCATACGTCCCCCCTCCAACATATGGTTCCGCCGAGACCGCCGAGTCATACTACGGCCTCGTTTTTTACGACTTGTAGGAGCCATCGGCAACGCTTCTATCTACTAACCCCTCCTCTTTTTCGGGTCAATCCAAACTCAAGCCCACCCCCCCTCAAGCCCAACACCGAAAAATTGACCCATCCGCCCAACCCAACAAGAACAACATAAACACCAAACCCTATAGTGTAAGTAATAGGGTATAATTCAAATATAACTATCATGGATGATAAAAATGCAGACCTCACCGTCCAAGAAGACGGTGAAAAGCTCTACAATCCGTGGAACCCAGCCAACAAAATTATAGATGATGCGACCATTCACACCATCCTCCACCGGTACGGGTATACGACTCCCATTACGGACACAACCCTCTTCAAGCGGGCATGTGTGCATAAATCCTACACCGTCTTTCGGCCTGAAAACCAAAATGCCGAGAAAGTCGTCTATGAAGTCGCACCAAAGCCAGACAACTGTATTCCCCTCCAGGAATTCCACAATGAAGAATTGGAGTTCGTCGGAGACAGTATCCTCGGAACCGTCGTGGCGCTCTACATCTTTACACGCTACCGCGGTATGGGCGAAGGCTTCTTGACGAAGCTGAAAATCAAAATCGTCAACAATAAGACACTCGGTGAAATCGCCAAGGCCATGGGAATGCCCCAATGGCTCATCCTCAGCCGACACGTAGAGGACTACTGCCACGGCCGCACAAACCTCCGTATTTGCGGGTCCATCCTGGAAGCATGGATTGGCGCCCTGTATTTCTATGCCGGCGCAGACGCCCACGCATACGACGTATGCTCCCGTTGGCTCACCACCGTAATGGATACCCATATTGACTTCGCCGAACTCATTCGCGAGGATAAGAACTATAAGGACCAGCTCTTGCGATTCTATCACACGAACTGGCATGTATGCCCGCGCTACAAGCTCATTGAGGAAGTAGGGCCCGTCAATGACCGCTACTATACAATGGGCGTCCTGGATACGAAGGATAAGGTCGTCGCCCAGTACACGGCGCGAAACAAGAAGGACGCGGAACAACAAGCGAGCCGCCTTGCACTTCTCTATTACGGTGCACTATAGGGATTGGGTTCACCTGCTTCTGACATGAATGTGGGTTTACATACCCTTTTTTATCAACCTCTCCTAGTAGAAGATGGCTGATAACGCGCCACCTGGTCCGCAACCAGCTGCGAAGCCTCGTGGTTTGGCAAAAATTCCCCCTGGTCTCAAGGCAAAAGCACGTCAAAATGAGACCGTCCAGCCTGCGCCCATTGCCTCACGGCCTGCGGCCCAGGTCGCGGCCCAGGTCCAAGCCGAGCCAAAAACGGTGGGACCGCTTATGCCTGCACGACGTGGTCTCTTTGCCGCCATTCAAGAGAAAAAGGGATTACCCGCTGCACCAATTCCTATAGTGCAACCTGCGGCTAAGCCTGCGACTGAGCCTGCACTTACTACTGCGCCTACAGCTGAGCCTAAGCCACGCATAAAAAAACTCTTGCCTCCCCCACCACCTCCTTCTGAGCCTGTGGCAGAGCCTGTGCCTGTGGCCAAGCCAAGCAAGAAAAAACTCTTGCCTCCCCCACCCCCACCTGCTGACGCAAAGGAGGAGCCGGCCGTCGACACCTATGCCGGCTTGGCAAAGTCCGCAAAGGCCGAGCCCGCAGCCGCAGCCGTACCCGTAAAACGCAAGAAGTCAGACTGCCTGGATCCCGCCGGCAAACCCAAACCCATAGACCCAGAATACCAACCCTATAGTGCAGCCGTTGAGAAAGTCCTCCACGATGACACCTACGCCAAATACAAAATCAAGGCCCCAGTCGCTCCCTTTAAGTCCTCCAATCGCTTTTTCTTCAGCCGTTTCATTCCCACCAAATTCACTGATTTCAAAATTAAAGGCATTCCCAAGGCCGACCCTGAGGCATGTAAAAAGATGTCCTTCCAGGAAAACAAATATCAGCAATTCATTCGCGAATACTTCCGCCTGGACAGCCCCACCCGCGGCGCTCTTGTCTACCACGGCCTCGGTTCCGGTAAAACCTGCTCCGCCATTGCCGCCGCCGAATCCCTCTTTAGTGAAAGCGGAAGGCGGATTATTGTCATGACCCCCGTGTCCCTCCGCGCCAACTTCATTCGCGAAATCAAATTCTGCGGCTTCAAAATCTACCGCACCGAAAACCACTGGCAATCTCTTGATCTCGTTGATGAGGACGGAAAGGTGGACTGGTCCGTATATTGCTTCGCCAAAAGCGTCCTCCATGTGTCCCACGGATATATGCAAAAACTCATCCAATCCGAAACAGCCAAAAAACGTATTTGGGTCCCTGACATGCGCGCCGACAAAACCCCCAACTACGCCGGCCTCAAAAAGAAAGCCCAGCGCCAAATTGCCCAGCAAATTGATGACATGATTCAAAACAGTATTACATTCATCGGCTACAACGGCCTCAATGAAAAAAGACTCAAAGAAATCGCCACAAATGAGCCCACATTCTTTGACAACGCAACCATCATTATAGATGAAGTCCACAACTTGACCAGCCTCATGCGCAATCGTCTTTCTAAATATATTGACCCCGCGCCACCAGGAAAAGACGGCAAACCCACAAAGGAATCCGTCTATTATGACCCCCTCACGGTGGAACCTTGGCGACTCCGCGAAGGCAAGGAACGCAAATACGACCGCGCCTACCTCATCTACCGTCTCTTGAGCGAAGCCCGCAACAGCAAAATCATTGCCCTCAGTGGTACACCGGTCGTCAACTACCCAGAAGAACTCGGCATCCTCGGCAATCTCCTCCACGGCAATTTCCACTCCGCCACCTTTAAAATCCCTACTATGGACGAGGATGCCCTCAAAACTATTCTGGTAAATGACCCCTATGTGGACTTCTACCGTATTACAAAAGGTGTAAAAATGGAAGTCTTTATTACCCTCCTGGAACCCGGTTTCCGTAAAGTCATTGACCCAGTTGACCCAGCAGCAGCCTCGGCCTCGGCCGCAGCCAAAGCCACCAGTACCAAGACCCTGCCGAACACGAGCGTCGTCTATGAAGGTCCCAACACTCCCTCCATCAAAGAAGTCGCCACACATGTCCTAAAAACCATCGGTATCAAAGACCCATCCACCGTCAAAATATCCTATAGTGCACTCCCCCTTTTCCCCGTAAAATCTGCCACATTTAATGATTATTTTGTGGATAAGGCTACTGTTCGCATGAAAAACAGTCTTGTTTTCATGAAACGTATGAGCGGCCTCATTAGCTTCTACAAAGGCGGTCGCAAGGACTATATGCCGGCAATCAATAAGGATATTATTGTCGCTACACCCATGAGCGACCACATGCTTGGCACCTACCTAGAAGCCCGCGCGAAGGAACGCGACGCAGAGGAAAAGACGAAAGGCAAAGCAGATGACACCGCCTTCCCTCAAGCACCGAAGAAGACAATCTCCTCCGAAAGCGTCGGCTGGGGCGCAATTACCGGTGTCCCTGACGACAACCAGGTAAAAAACAGTGTCGCATCCAGCTACCGCTTCCGTAGCCGCGCCATCTGCAACTACGCCTTTCCACGCGGCATTCCTCGCCCCTTCCCTCGCGACAGCGCCGAGGCCGACGCCGCCGCGAGCCTGGACGTAGCCACATACGGAACCGAGGACCACGACCAAATCATTCCTATAGTGGATGTCCCAGAGGAAGAGGCAGAAGAAATTCGTGAGGCAGAGCGCGACGATCAAGTAGATATTGCCGATGACCCAACTGTCCGTACACTCCGTGCTGACGCAGAGGCATTGCTCCAGCGTCAAAAAGCGGCGGATGAGGGTATTATGGGACAAGGCCTTACACCCGAAATGATAGAAGAAATGAAGGGCTTATCATATGAAGCACGTGTCCTCAATACCATCAAAAAGCTACGCGCAAAAATGGGTGAAATCTTCAGCACAAAACCCACCGACCCATCAGAAAAACAACTTGCCTATTATAGTCCCAAATATGCGGCCATGTATAAGAACATTATGGATCTCTCTGGAACTGGTTCCAGTCTCGTCTACAGCCAATTCAAGACCCTGGAAGGTCTCGGTATCTTCGCTATTGCCCTAGAGGCAAATGGCTACACCCGTATTCGCCTTGCCCGCGAGGGTACAAAGGTTTCATTTGCCCCTGAAACCGCAGCGGAAATCCGAGAAAAACCGATCCGCAGCCGCTACATGATTTTCAGCGGTGACCCTGAAGACGCCGAATTCCGCAAGGAACTCGTGGATATATTCAACATGAACATAGAAGACGCTGCCTATAGTGAAGTCAAAACACTCCTTACGGAGGTCGGCATCTATGACCCCGCGCGCAAGGTCGGCAATCAAAAGGGTGAGTTTTGCCGCATTTTCATGATTACAGGCGCAGGGTCCGAAGGTATTTCCTTGAAAAATGTCCGCGCCGTCCATCTTATGGAACCCCATTGGAACAAGGTCCGTATGGACCAGGTCAAGGGTCGTGCGGTGCGTATATGCAGCCATAAGGACCTCGCATTCAACCAGCGCAATGTGGATATTTATACATACCTTTCGGTCATGACCGAGGATCAGCTCCGCCGCAATCAGGAAATCGTCATCCAGGACAAGAGTATGACATCGGACCAATACATCTATAGTGTAGCCGAGCGGAAGAATCGTCTCAACATGGATTTCCTAGAGGCAATTCAAATGGGGGCCGTGGACTGTGAACTCAACAAGATTGAAAACGGCATGTATCGCTGCTTCCACCGCGATGATACGGAAGACAATTTCCTCTATGACCCACGACTGGATATGGATATTCCTTACACGGAACAGTATTTCCGTACTCTTGAAATCCAACGTCGGCAAACGATTCTGTTCAAACCCGAGGAAATTCAAAACTTCAAGGAATCGTATCCTGATGAGGTTGTATATATGGACCGTAAACTAAAAGGCACTATAGGAGTGTCGTATACACTTCTCTATACGGAAATGATTAGTCCAACTGGAAAGCCCTATTATGGTCTGTTTTCAGACCAGGAGCTTACTCATCCAGTTCCTTTTGACCGCGACCGTGAATTTGGTCGTGTGGAAATTGACCCTGAAACGAAGGCAATTACAGATATCGAATTCAAGCCACGGAAGGAGGAACCAGTGGCCCCTGTTGTGGCTGATGTAGCTGCTGTGGCTGCGGTGCCTAATCCTGTGGCTGTGGCTGTTCCTAATCATAATGCGGCTGCGCCTAATGCGGCTGCGCCTAACCCTGAGCCAACAGACCCCCAAGAAGAGCCCATTGCAGGAGCCGATGAAATAGACGCCTAAAAATCACTCCTATAGTGAAACAGGTCTAAACCCCCCACTTAAAACATCATACAAATATGGCCGACGCCTGGGCCCCCATAGACACCGTCTATGTAATTGCAAATCCCCATTATGAACCAGGCCGTTTTGAACGTGTTGTCCAACATTTAAAACGCCACAACGCCCCAGAAGAGAAAATCCGCATTGCCGGCCCCACATGGGGCAAAACCCTCAGCGCCGAAACATGCTTCCAAGTCTATGACCCCTTTCTTTCCCGCCCCTTTCCCTCCCTCGTCTTCAAAAATCGCGCCCTCAGCCGTGGGGAAATCAGCCTCGTCCTCAACTTCTATAGTGCAATCAAAGACGCACACGAGCGCGGCCACAAAGTAATTATGGTCCTAGAAAGCGATGTCAAATTTCACCACGAATTCGGCGAGCGTCTCGCCGAAATCCACCGGCAACTCCAAGACAAAACATGGGACTATGTCAGCCTCAGCGATGGCGTCGGCACCCATGCCGAGGAATTTGAACCAAACAAGGAACGCTACGGACTCTGGTGGTCCAGCCCTCAAACAATTAAATCCCCTCCAACGGTATGTACATTCCGCTGTACAGACAGTATGCTTCTCAATCACGAATTCATTGAATACCTCTATAAGAATCTCATTCCATTCCGCGATTGTCTGGACTGGGAACTGAATTATAGACTCTATGATAAAAAAGGTAAGGCCTTCTGGGCCGAACCCCACATTGTGGAACAAGGAACTCTCAAAGGCCTGGATATAAGTAGTTTGTTCTAAGAACCAGGCCAAAATAATCCCTATAGTGCTACACTATAGGGATTAGTTATTTAGAATACATAATTGTTTTTGGCACACCTTTTTTCTAAAAAGGTGTTCATAGGCCCAACCATTTATCCTCCGCATCACGTTTCAAATCCGCGCCATTGAGTTCGTAATCGTAGAACCGCACGGCCTTAATACCGAAGTCCGTGGAGACGGCATCAGTGGAGCCAAGCACGAGACTATGACTATCACTCATATTATACAGTGGAAGCCCCCGTGGCGTGCGAACCTCAATGAGCGGCGGGTTCTGTCCAGTTGCATAAAAGCTCTGTGTCATAAGACCAATACTGAGTATATCTGGCGCCCCGCCCTGGAACGAGCTGCGCATGTTCATATACAGAATATACGCTTCACCCGCCACAAAGCCCGTCGCCCATTCACGTGTTTGTGTAAGATTTGGACTCGTAATCTTCACATAGGTCTTCCCTTGTTCCATGTATATCTGGAACAAGGAACCATACGTCAACAGCACCTGACGGTCCTGCGGTAGCGCATAACATACAAACCGCACTGTTAAAGACCGCCATGCATTCACAGAAATCGGTGTTAGGAATGACAGTGCCCCATTCCGCATGAGTCGCACGGCCCCACGGACTGGATCCTGGTTCGCCCCACCCGTTGCCCGCACATCAAACAGGGCCGACAATCGGCGTTCCACTAAACGACCATCCTTATAGTGAAAATCCAGGAACGGTGCCTCTGGCTCCTTCGTTAAACTGAAAAAATGAGCTGGAAATTGGTTCTTTGCACTTGTATTCTTATCCGCACAGCCACGATAGAAGAGTTCAAATCGTGCATTCCCAGCTCGCTCATACCAATCGGCCACCATCAGATTCGGCCCACCACGCACCAGATTCCAGCACGCATTATTCGTCTGTTCTGTGGCACTTTGGTCTCGGTAACGGGCGAATTCATCACCGGTATCTCGTAGTGTATTTTCCGCGGTGCGCTGGTAGGTCTTATTCAGCGTCAGAATAATACCATCATTTGAAATCGCCCCAACACGAATAGACATATCCTCTGGGGGCCGCACATTCGTAATCATTACCATTTGTACATTATCCGCAGCATTCACTATAGGAATGGAGCTGGCGGAATCTATCTTCGGCGCATCATAAGAAAGGGACCGGCCAATGAAAGTATTATTGGACCGGTTGAACCAATAGACTTCTACACCTGCAATAAACGGCATCGGCGTGGTCCGCGCAGGCTGGCGCTGAATCCCGTAGAAATCCAGCAAGGCCTGGCTCTGGCTCTCCTGACCGGCGTCCTCAAAGTCTTCAAATAGGCCGGCCAGTCCTCTACGACGGCGCTGTGTGGGGACATGGCTGGATGCCAGCTGCATGAGAGCACCCGTATTGTCAAATCCCTCCGCCCGTCCACGGAATCCCTCGTAAGTCGTCTTTGCAGCATTGCGTCGTAATGTATCCATGCGACTCAGGACGAGACCCCACGACGCAAGCGCATTCCATACTCCTATAGTGCTTTCTGAGGGATATTGCTTCCCTTGTGGCGTACCGCCACGCTTAATCCACTCCTTGCGGAGACATTCCAGACTATACGGCGGTGGGGTCGTGGCCGTGAGTTCACTACAGAAGTCAAACTGGTCTAGGACACCGGATTCCAAACATAGGTCTCGCGCAGCGGTCTGGAGACCATTCACTGTGGTCTTCTTTGCCTCCGTACTGAGCGCCTTGAAATTGTCAAGGGCAACACTCAAGGCAACCGAGCCATCTTTAATTGCCCCCATCTTTAAAGGAAATTGTGCCCGCGTTTGATAAATATCATAGACCCTCTTCTTTCGTAAGTCGGCGGTATAATCATTCAAGTTAGACGCTTCACTCAGGGCGAGCGCCAGCGAGCCATCCACAGTACAACCACCTGCTTTCACCTGCTGGAGCATACAATCACGGCTGAATGTTCCATTCGCCAGCGGTGCACACACATCACGCCCCTGGGTCTGCTGATATTCATAGGCAGGTGTACCAGGTGCCGGTGGAGGAGGGCACGCATTCCGTGAGCGAATCAGTGTCTGTGGATTCGCACTCAGCGTGGGCTCATTAGGAAACATAAGACTCCCATTCTCAAAAATGGGCACACCGCGTCCTGATACAGGGTCAAAAGCACACTTTCCTGCGTAGGTGGAGTTTTGTACCGACGCACAATCTGTTAGGGAGCGGCATAAGTCGCCGGCCACTTTCTTTTGTGCTTCATAAAGGTCCCAATAATAGGTTGCACCGTCGGCCTTCCCCTCTGCACCGGCCACGGGTCCATCGCGTGTACCAAGAACCCCGCGATTCACCAGCGCCCCACTTGGACCTGGCTTATAGAGCCACCCACAGCGCACCGTCTGTGAAGGATTTTGGCCGGCAATCAGGGAATTCAGCGACGCCGTTTCACATGCACTGATTCTGGAAATTAAGTCTGGTGAAAGTTCTGTGGGAGTTGCCGCATCATATACACTATAGGAAGGTGCTTCTACTGTTCGGGTTAACGGGTTCGCCACACCCAATGCTGAATCAATTCCTTTGAGTGCGTCTTTTTCGGCCTGTGAGCCGACATAAAACATATTGGGAAGAGACTCTTGATAAAATGTCCGCTGTGTATCGCGAAAAGCGGCATCCTGTGAAGGGGATGTCATGTTTTCAAATCCAGCCGCTTCGGCGGCCATCAGGTTTCGAATGGCACGAAACATACCTACATGGATTTTATAAAAAGAATCCCATGTTGGACATACCCATGTTGGAGAACCCATGTTGGACATACCCATGTTGGAGAACCCATGTTGGGAAGGAGGGAGGAAGGAGAGGTACATAGAACATAGGGTACATCCCATGTTGGAATCCGATGTTAGAACATAGAACCCAATCCCCCAACCTCAACCCTAAACATATCCTATAGTGCAAAACTGTAGGGTATGTTTTACAACATCGTACATGGCTACATCCCATGTCTAATTATTATGAAAAAACTGGATACGTCGTAGCCAGAGCTGATATTGCGACGTCTTCTCAATTTCAATGTAGAGTTTATCCGTGGTAAACATATTCTGATGTAACATAACATCGGTGGTTTGACGACCGGCAAGGGAACCATACGAACCCGCCATTTCACTCTTGGACTGATCACGATAAATACGAATTGCCGTAGGATCATGTGTCGTATCACCAGATGTCAAGAACCGCAAGAAACTCACATTCTTCACACCATCAAACTTTACCAAAAGACGATACACCTTTGTACCCGCCATTTGTGCCGTCGCAATCGGATTCCACTGAAGCCCATCATTCGCCGGCGCTTTAATTAAATTGGATACACTATTGTTCTGATATACACCGTAGTTGTCCAAGTCTTCAATGGATGACGGCGTCAATAAATCATACGCCGGCTTTGTCATCCACTTGTCATCTGTGCGGAACAACACCCCACCCGCGTTATTAAACGCCGCCGCAATGAGACCCGCCGGCCCTCCCTGGTTTTGTGCCGAAATCTTAATGAGATTTGAGCCTGGCAACAGGCGAATGTTCTTGCGATTGCCATTCTGTATAAAATCGCCTGCATACCCCCCACTGTGCCCAAGCCCAATCAGCTCCCCATTGACATATACATCTCCAATATTATCTATAATGAAATCCAACCGTGCATTCATGGGGCTGCCCCCTGGATGATTATAGACATAGTAAAACGCCGGCAATTCAGACAATGCATAAATCGGTGCGCCATTCTGTGCCCCTTCTCGGTCCCAAATCCAGAACGCCTGGGTATCACTGAAGCCCCCCTGCATTGGCGAGCCCCACGGCGCCATACCATACTTCCCCAGGACTACCGCCGGCCGAACACCCGCAGGATAGCCGTAGGAAACACGCTCAAAGGCCGTCTTCTGCCCCGCCGTGGGATTTGTCATTGTAGAATCAAGAGGTTTCACTATAGGTGTGGGTACTCGGTTGTAATAGAAACCCGTGCCGAAACACTGCTCCACCGCCGCCTCACGGTCCGCGTCGGCCAGCGAATTATCCACAGCACGACGATACACATCCCTATAGTGCTGCTTTACGGCCTCCACTGAGCCGAGCTTCTGGAGGGCATCAATCACTGCCTTATTTTCCTGTCCACTTGCCCCAAGTGGCGCCCCCTTGCCTGTGGCCTGACATGCCGCCCCATCTGTATTTTTATAGAGATAGTCCAGGCAATCTACACCCAGGGTCTCCCCATTGTCATACATATCACATGGATTTCCATACCGCTTGCCTGTACAGCGCCGGCCGGCATCATCGCGCTCCTTTAGGGTCACACGAGTTCCAGCCGCATTAATCCCCGTACGTGCCACTTGCGCAAGCGCATAAAATCTATCTGCAAGAGTACTTAAAGGGTCTGAGCCGGCTAAAGTCCGTGCCGCGGTCAAGTCGGCAGGATAGTCCTCCCCTGCCTGCGTACAACCCGCGTCGGTCCACACCTGACGTATACAATCCAGACTATACTTGCCTGGTGCGGAACCCTTCGCAAAACACGGCCCAGAACTCAGCTTCTGCGCCGATGCCTCCAACGTAATCAGAGGCCCTGAAGGACATTTCTGCGCATCCTCGTCATTCGGCTCCAGAAATGTATATGGAATATTCACCTGTAGATTCAGACCCGTCTTCCCTGAGGCTGGCCGTAGAATCGTGGACGGAGTTCCTTCCACTGTGGTTGACCCACGGATTCGCGGCTTTGTACCTGTTATAGTGTCAACTGCAGCCAGACGTCCCAGGTCCGCTACATAGGTACCGGTCACAGTCGGTGCAAAGAGTACACCTGCTACATAGGGTTCGGCCGAACCGGTCTTCTCTACACCAATATACACCATATCGCCTTCTCGTACCGGATTCGCGGGATTGATTTCCTGTACATCCTTCTTCAGCGTCAGGGTCTGCGCCGCCGCGGAGCCGTGGCGAAATGTGAGTACACCTTCTCCTAGCACACGGAACTTCACCGGTGCCTGCGCATCCAGCGAGTTCACAAACACAAACTGCTCCGTATCCGCGCATTGCACACAGCCGGCCACGGAGAAATTCGCCAGCGCCGCACACTCCTTCTGCCGCTGAATCCGGTCATAGTCCGCCGCCGATACACTGAAATATCCAGGACGACAGGACCCTACAGATGGCGTATAGGCAGGATACTTCTTTCCCTCACGACGAGCATTATAGGAATCAGACTCCTTTTGTGTATCCGATACATACAGCCCACCAAGTGTATCGGTCCCACTACTATTTTTCCCACCCTCATGGCAAAACCCACAACGCTCCGCGAACTTCGCGTCCGTAAAAGGGTTCTTATTTGTTCCAATTATGGCCTCGCACTCACGCACATATTGCATCACGGAGTTATCAATGTCGGTCGGCACAAGTAAGTCCTTATTTACTTCCACATTCAAATTACCATCTGAACCAATCCCTACAGTGCCCCCCAATGCCTGTAATGAGTTGGCATATGCTGACGCCGTTGCGCTGTTCACAAAATTCGGGTCGGTCGTCACATTGACCGTATCCATAAGCCGACTATATGTCTTTGCCCCATCTTGAATAACTTCCTCTTCTTTGGAATCAAACACCTGTTGAGCTGTAGGCCCAAGCGGTATGTCTGTAGACCCAGGTGGTATGTCGTAATACCCCTCCTCCGCCTGACGCTCCTTTTTTTTCCTTGCTACCCATGTCATAGCGCCCACCGCCGCGCTGGCTAAGCCGACGAAGGCATACATCCTATGTATAAGATGTCATTTTATCTATATCCAATAATCCCTCATCCCTCATAAACAATCCCTATTGTGCAACATTATAGGGATTCTTCTAACTTTTATTTATCATTCCGCTTCATTCCTTATAAATTATCCGGGCGAATGCGACTTGTGGAGTCCATACCACGTGTAATTACACGTAAGACGACCTGGACCTGGTGGCTGTAATTGAGAATACGGCCCTTAGTAAAATAGGTGCTGTTGAGCGCGGTACCGAGATTGTTGTAGGACGTGGAAGTGCCACCAATGAGGCGCATAGATGTTGCGCCCGTAGTGGGGTCGTTAATCGGCGCACGAATGGCAATCCAGTTTGCATAGCCGAAGGAATTGTAGCCGTCAAAGACGGTCCCATTCGCCACACCCACACCCACTATAGTGTGTCCCGTGGGGTCCTGCAGGAAATCCAGCAGCTCGTACTTCGCCTCTTCACTCGCACCGGCCGCAATCTGCTCCTTTGTGAGACCGCCGAGTAAGATGCGGTCCCCTACAGTGAACTGCCAACGGTTAAAATAGGCCTTCGTCTTCAGAATAATGTAATAGGCACTGCCGGCGGAATCCACAATATTTGTGGCATAGAAAGTACTTGCCCCTGCAGCCCCTGCACCGGCACCGTCGCCATAGACCACGGAACTAATGTCAATAATATCACTATAGGGACTGACTGGCGAGCCATCGGGTCGCTGGAGTTCTACAGTCAGCTTCTGGAGCGTGGCGAGCGGCGCCGGCTGAAAGACCTTCTGGCACTTCAGATGCTTAGGAATAAAGACAGTGTAGCCATTGTTGCCGACGCCGGTCTCCAGGCCACCGCTGGTGGCAAGATAGCGGTTATAGACATCAAAGGAATCACTGTACCAGTCGGCATCATACTGAATCACGGCGAAACTATTGTTCAGATTGTCATCCGTACCATAGTTGTTCACATCCAGTTCTGGAATGCGCATGGTGAGATAGGGAAACTGATAGACGGACACACGGCTGCTAGTGTTCGTAAACAAGCCAGTAGCACCAGAGCCGTCCACATTGAAAAAGGTCTCCACGCCCTCAATGGGAAGAATCGTCTTCACCAGCTCAATGCGCGATATGTTGCGGAAACGCTGCTGGACGGTCAGGTTCTTATTGAACCCCTGTTTGTTATTGGCGGGGTCAAAATTAATGGTGAAGTTATAACGGGACTGCGTATCGTCGTTCACCCAATCACGGTCTGCACTATAGAGGAACAGATTCTCCTCGGTTTCCTTATAGCTAACAACGGGGTCCTGACGAATGAGCGTATCCATTTGCTGGGGGGTGCGACCGGTCATGACGGACGGCTGGGCGAGTGTGGCGTTTCCATTCGGGTCGCGGACACCAATAGGGATAGGATTCGCTTGTGCGGCGGCCATGGCACGATATATGGAATCCATGTTATTCATGGTGGATGCTAACTCCTCTTCTTCTTGTTGCGTTTTCTTGCGGGAGTCTGTTTGCGCCAGAGAACGCGCTTGGCCTTGGGCCTGGCCCTCCCTCATCAACGGCGCCGCCCCCTCGCCCCCTTGTTCCCCTTGTTCCATCAGCGCATTCATATATGTAAACTCATCCCCATCAATCCCTATAGTGATTGGCTCTTGGACCGCCCGTGGTTGTTCTCTTTGTGGTACTTCGCGACGTTGAATTCCTTGGGATTGCGGGTTCGGTGATTTATAGAGGGTTGTCTGTCCAGATGCACCGCCTCCTTCTTTCTTCTTCTCCAGCGCGGCCTGGATGCGTGCGGCTTCGTCTTCACGTCGTTTCATTTCCAGGTCAAACAGTTCCGCGGGGGTCGGTCCTTCCTTATCGCTCTCCGTGCTGATTTTGAAGTCTGGAATCGGCGGACGCTTTTCCTTCGGCGGCATACGCTCTTCCTGAAGGGCCGTGTAGCGTTCTTGCACAGACTGGAAGGCCGGCGTCGGTGCTTCACGCACACGCTGGTTCGTTTGCTGCCCAATGGATGGGCGCTGACCCACTGCCCGTCGCTCCATTTGCCGCTGCATGATTTGCTGTTGACCCGTAAGTGGGGCCGCCTGCTTTTGTACTAACTGTCGGAAGCTCTGAAGACTTGCACTATAGGCGTGATTATTCAGTGTCAGAATGGGCTCGGGTCCATTATGCTCCCACACCTCACTCGCATAATGCGCGGCGCCCTTCTGGGATTTCGCCGCACACTCCACACCTGTACCGGGTGCTTTCAGTAGTGCCCGCGCGAGGGCCTGAATATTGCCGGCGCTGAAGAATTTTTCTTGTATAATATCTGCGTCCATTTAATGGATTGATATTATGGCTGCTTTATGTTGGGTTCATGTACGATAACCCATTCAATACCTATAATGGATTCCCCCCCCCCCGCAACCTCTCTACAAATAGATTTTAGCATCGTATTTATTTGCAAAACGGAAACGGGACC
>JACCDO011291082.1_pt1 | contig 14370 bp, 10 predicted proteins | sample 7446101 | NCBI WGS metagenome assembly JACCDO01 (sample SAMN15323440, study PRJNA562643) | freshwater metagenome | isolation source: river surface water | place: USA:Blue River Watershed | collected 2017-08-16
ACAATCATATTACCACTAGGTTCAGTAATGGGTAAACCCGCACCAATCGCAGCAGCAACAGGTTCTTCTATTAAGAATACTTCTCTAGCACCAGCAGACCGAGCAGATTCTCTCACTGCTCTCTTGGCAACTTCAGTGATCCCACAAGGAACACCAATCACAACTCTGGGTTTAACAAGTGAAGGTCTGGGTTGCGCTTGAGCCATAAAATGTCTAATCATTTCCCCTGTCACACTAAAATCCGCAATCACCCCATCTTTCATGGGACGAATGGCAAAAATACTCCCAGGTGTTCTTCCAAGCATTTCTTTGGCTTCATGTCCTACGGCAAGAATCCTACGAACACCTTTGTGATCGTCTTGCACAGCAACAACAGATGGACCTCTTGCCACAATACCTCTGCCTTTTGCATATACAAGAGTATTGGCAGTTCCTAAATCAATGGCTAAATCATTACTAAAAAACATATATGGCTTTCCTAAGCAAAAACAGATGGGGGGATTTTAGCATAATTATAAAAATACTCAATATTTAAGAAGTAAATGCTTAGAATTGAGCTCTTAATCCTATTTGAGCTGGAATTTGGGTCAGTTGTAGATCATAAGTGCCATAAGCATATTCTTGTTGATAACCTACACCCATCAAAAGATCAACTTGAGTATTGAGCACAAATCTAAAACCAGCCGAGAACCGATAACCTAACCCCACCATTCTATCACCAATGGGTTTTTCTGCTCCTCTCCATTTGGTCCAAAAATTCGGTCCCATCGCAAATACAGCTTCAAAAATCAATCGACAAGAAATAGGGAAATCCAATCGAATTCTGGCATGGGGCAACATCAATAGTCTTTTTTCACTTGGGTCTCCCAGTTGTTTTACGCTCGCATCTTGCCATAAAAATCCCCATTCTGCACCCACATAGAAGATTTTGCTTAAAGACCATTCTACTACAGGTCTTAATGACAAAGAAGGGGTAGCGAGTTGATATTCTTTAGAACTACTGCTTTTATCGACAAGAAGACTAGGGGTAATGGCAAACTCTGTTTCTAAACCAGCTGATTTGGGGGGACTGGCAAAAGCATGATTGCTGAGAAAGAATAAAAATCCCAGCATAAAAAATACTTTGATTTGATGTGGATAAAACATAAATAACTCATACAAGGAAATAGGATTGGGATCGTCTTGAGTTTTAAGAATTTATGGGTTATTTGTCAATCATTCAATAGAAATGAGGCAGAGATGATGAACTTAAAGACATTGAAACACAAAATCGGTCAAAGATTGATCGTTGGATTTCAAGGCGAAAGATTTGATGAATCATATCAAAGTTTAGCTTTGGAATGGAATATCGGTGGCTATATCCTCTTTAGGCGAAACCTTAAAACCATTGATTCTTGCATTGCTTTGATACAATCGATTAAAGATTTCCATCAAAATCATCAACTTACCCCACCATGGATCAGTGTAGATGAAGAAGGAGGCAAAGTACGCCGATTGCCCTTGCCCTTTACCACGATTGCGCCTATGGAGAACCTAGGCAAAAAAGCCGATCCCAAACTCGCTTTATCCATCGGTCAAGTTTTGGGCAAAGAACTCCAAGTTTTGGGTTTTAATCTCAATTTTAGCCCAGTATTAGATGTCAATAGTAACCCAGACAACCCAGTGATTGCATCTCGGGCGATCTCCCATGATCCTCTAGAAATCCCAGCCCTTGCGATTCCTCTACTAGATGGGTTGAAAGAATATGGTGTCATGGGATGTGGAAAGCATTTCCCAGGACATGGTGATACCAAAGAAGACAGCCACCATCAATTTGCATTTTGCTATCATCAAGCAAATGAATTAGAGAAGATCGAACTCTATCCTTTTACACAACTGATCACTGCATCTAAACTCGATCTCATCATGACTGCTCATGTTAAATACCCAGCCATTGATCCAGATTTTCCAGCGACTTTAAGTGAAAAATGGATCAAGGGTTATTTAAGAAACAAGCTGAATTATCAAGGTTTAGTGATCACTGATGATTTGGAGATGTTAGGTATCGAAAAGCTTTTTAGTCAACAAGAGATCGCAAGAATCGGCTTAAAAATCGGCATAGATCTCTTCTTGGTTTGTCATCAACTTGAAAAACAAAAAGCGATTTTAGAAGCAATCCTTCAAGAAGTACAACAAGACAGATATACAATCTCTGATTTAGATCAAAGACATACATTGATCTTAGCGACCAAATCCAAATATCAGGTAAATCAAGATAAACGCTTTTCCATCGCTCAAATCAATGCATTACTGGGCAATGAAAAACACTTAGAAGTCGCAAAATCGATGGAGGTATTAAAACTTGGTGCCCAAAATCAAAGCGTTTAGTTCTCTCTCATTGAAATGATAATGAGAATTACAAAAATGACATTCAAGCACTGCTTCTTTTTCTTCTTGGGTTAAACTTGTTAATTCTGCCTTACCCAAAGAAACCAATGCCGTGGCAAATTTAGCCCTTTCACAAGCACATTCAAAACTCGCATCTTGAGCGCCCAAAATACGGTAATCATCGCCAAATAAATGTTCCAACACACTGAGTTCCATAGACTCTGATGTCAAAAGATCTTGTAGTTTGGGCAAAGAAATCACTCTTTGCTCTAATAACCCCAAGAAATGATCATCTGCATTGGGTAAAGCTTGAATAAAATAACCCCCAGAAGCTTGAATCCCAGCATCATTGATGATCTCTCCTAGTCCACAAACAGTGGGGATTTGTTCGCTTGATGCATAGTAATATGCCAAATCTTCAGCAATCCCACCTGTAAAAATCGGCACCACGCCACGGTAAGGATCTCTGTCATTTAATGCCTTGATCATGGTAAATCTACCAAATCCCACTGCTTTGCTTAAATCATCAAATGGTTCAATTCCTTCTTTGCTTCGAGATACTGTGACCTTGAGTTTTCCTTCTTCATTGACCAAACCATAGATCTCGCCCAAAACACCATCACCATTGATCTGTATGCCGAGTTGTTGTCTGCTCTTCAATGTGGTACTCAAAAGCGCCAAAGCTGTTGCCATTCTAGAAAATGCTTTGATTCCTTGGGGTGAAGGTTGATGGTTTTCTACGATTTGCTTACTGATATCTGTGGTGACACCCACAACAAATTTAAATTGATCATTAAATGCCAAACCTCTTAGGATTTGCACAGCATTACTTGTCTTGGGAAGTTCTTTTTCTTTGGGATTATCTGAATGGTAGATCTCACTCATCTTTTACTCCTTGTTTTGATTGATTTGATCATGATACTTCTTATTCATCAAAAGTTCAAATTGACCCACTGAAATAGAGATGATATGCTTAAAACCAAAAATATCTTTGGCATTTTTTTATTGATTATCGTTGTATTCCTCCCTTTTCTATTAATCAAATTACCTACTCAAACTAAAAAAAATATGAATTTTCCATTTAATATTCCTTCAAAATGTGAAAAATTACTCTTATATTTTGGCTATTTAGATTGTAATCTAGAATGCCCAAGAGCTTTACAAATTTTGGCAAACATCAATAAAAATAATCACTTGTCCCATTGCGTTTTTTTTGTTAACCTATATCCTAATCAACAAGGTAGTCAGAATTATGCGAGTTATTTTGATGCCGAATTTCAAGGGATTTCATTAGATGAGAAGGAAATTAAACAATTTTCTGATCATTTAAATTTGTCTTTAAATCGAAACCTAAAATATGCTCAAGATTCCTTTTATTTTGATTATCTTCATAGAAAACACCCAGATTTTTTCTATGAATGGCGATTAGAAAAAGGACAATGGCAATTGGTTCAAAGACATTCGGCATTGTACTTGAAAGCAGAAGATTTAAGGTAGTTTTAAGAGGGGTTTAACAAATGCAATATATGCTTAAAGCGGTCAAGAATGCTTTTTTATTTGACATAGTCAATTTATCTGAAGATGTGAAAAAAAGCTTTACTGATGATTTTCAAAGGGCGGATTTATTTACCCTTAAACTTCTTTATCTCCATTGGATTGTCGCTACTTTTCTGACTTCTATTTCATTTGGCACTTATGTACTGGGTTTTTTCTCTGGGGCTGTGGTCACTGGGATTGCGACTTTGGCTTATTTCTTATACAAGGGGCAGAGAATCGCAAGGATGATCTTTGCAGCTTGTTTTATGGCATATTCAGCGATTTTCATTCAACAACATCTCGGTAGAATCGAGATGCATTTCCATGTTTTTGTTTCTTTGGCATATTTCAGTCGTTACAGAGATGGTGTACCAGTGGTGACTGCAGCGATCAGCATTGCCATTCACCATATCTTGTTCAATTATTGCCAAGTCAATGAAGCCGAGATTTTTAATATCTCGATTAAAGCTTTTCAAGAAACAGGGATGAATATTGTGCTTTTGCATGCGCTCTTTGTGGTTTTGGAAACATTGATGGTATTGCAAATTATTGGTGATAGTGCCAAAGATTTTTATGAAAATGCTGTGCTTACCAGTGCTTTGAGCGCTGTACATCGAAATTTTGATTTTGGGATTAGAATTGCTGAATCCAAAGGATTACCTTTGAGCATATCTCAGGATGAACAATCTGAGAATACTCAAATGATGCATACAGGTAAAGAAGGGGCATTTAATGATCTCATGGGTCAACTCCAAGTCGCATTTCAAGAACTCAAGAGCCTTCTTGCCAATATTTCCCAAGGGAATTTTTCCCATCGTATGCAAATCGAACTCTATGGTGAACTCGCAGCACTCAAAGAACAAGCAAATGCCACAGCTTTTGCCTTAGAAAAAACCAAATCAGAACTGTATCAAGCACAATCACAGTTGATTCAAAGAGAGAAAATGGCGGCGCTTGGTCAACTTGTCGCTGGTGTAGCCCATGAAATCAACACACCCCTAGGTGCAATCAAAGCATCTAGTGAATCTGTGGGTGAAAAACTAGATCTTCAAATGAAGAGAATCGAAAATCTCATCTTGCCTTTGAATGCAGAAGAACAAAAAGTCTTTTTTCATATCTTTGAACTAGAAGTGGATGAGAAATCCCTAGCGATGTCTGCCAAAGAGAGAAGACAACTCAGAAAAGAGATTGCTGATGAACTCGAATCTCTTGATTCATTGGATGTCAGAAGTATCGCAGAAGACATGATTACCATTGGTTTACAAAAACAGATCAATCCCATTAAGGCACTACTCAGTTTAAACAAAGGCGATCAACTCTTTGAACTCTGCTATGATCTGCTCTCTCAAAAAAGACACCTTAAAAATATCCTACAAGCTGTTCAAAGAGCATCCAAAATTGTCCTTGCGCTCAAACATTATGCCCACGGTTCTCAAGGCATAGATAAAAAAGATTTTGATCTTAGGGATAGTTTAGAAACTGTATTGATTATCAATCATAATCAACTCAAAAAAGGGGTGGATGTAGAAAGCGATCTCCCAGAAGCATTAATCATCAATGGAGATATCGATCAACTCAATCAAGTATGGCAGAATCTCATCCAAAATGCTTTTCATGCCATGAAAGGACAAGGGAAGTTGATCTTTAGGGGCAGAAATGAAAAAGACAAATTATGGATCAGTATCACAGATAATGGAAGCGGTATTCCCCCAGAACATTTAACAAAGATTTTTGATGTGTTTTTTACCACCAAACCTGCGGGTGAAGGCACTGGTTTAGGCTTAGATATTTGTAGGAAGATCATTGAAAATCATGATGGACAAATTTCAGTCACTTCTCAACCTGGTGAAACCACATTTATGCTCAGCTTTTCTAAACAAATGAGAAAAGCAAATCTCACCCCACTTAGCGAAGAAGTGAATCCATTACTGTCTTCTCTGCTCACACCTTTCCCCCAATAATCCCAAAGGAAAAAAGTTATGGCTGAATATGCGTTACTCTGTGTAGATGATGAAGAAGTCATTCTAACAAGCTTAAAAGAGCAATTAAGAAGTCATTTTGGCAGAAAATTCCTCTATGAATCCGCAACATCAGGTTCCGAAGCCATCGAAATCCTAGAAGATTTACGCACAGATCAGATTCAAACTGTGGTGATTGTCAGTGATTTCTTGATGCCAGAAATGAAAGGTGATGAATTATTAATAGAGATCCATCATCGTTTTCCTTCATCGATTAAAATTATGCTTACTGGTCAAGCCGATCCCAATGCTGTGGAAAGAACACGTCAAGAAGGTGATTTGTTTGGTTATATTCAAAAGCCTTGGTCCAAAGAACAGCTAATTGCACTGATTGAACAAGGGTTGAAAGAAAGATGGGCAAAAGTTTAAAAAAACTGACTGTCATCTGTGTAGATGATGAAGAAATGATCTTGGTGAGCCTAAGAAGTCAACTGCGAGGCTTAAATGATCAAATGCTAGATGTGCAACTTGAGTTATTTCAAAACGCCCAAGAAGCCCTAGAGATGATCGAAGAACTCATTGAAGAAGGGGAAAGCATTCCGCTGGTGATTTCAGATCAAATTATGCCAGGGATGAAAGGCGATGAATTTTTAAGTCGGGTCCATCAAATCATCCCTCAATCTAAGACCATCTTACTCACTGGGCAAGCAAGCATCGATGCTGTACAAAGAGCAGTCAATGATGCAAATCTATATCGTTATCTCACCAAACCTTGGGAACAATCAGATCTCTTACTCACCACCAAAGAAGCCATTCGTTCTTGGGATCAAGATCGACAAATCGCCATTCAACAAGAGAGAATCCAAAAACTCAATGAAGTCTTTGCCAGATTTGTCCCCAAACCCTTCTTAGATCGTTTGGCTGTGGGTGAAAAGCTTGAAAATCTCTCTGTGGGTTTTGCCCAAAGGGTAGATTTGACGATTTTATTCAGTGATATTCGTGGGTTTACAAGTTTTTCAGAGCAAATGGCCCCCGAAGAATTGCTCTCTTTCTTAAATGAATATCTCTCTTATATGAATCCCTGTATTCACCATGCCGGTGGTTTTATCGATAAATTCATTGGTGATGCGATTATGGCTTTATTTGATGAAAGCGATCATAGTCAACATGCTGGGGAAGCTGCCCTTGAGATGATTTTGGCTTTGGCACAATTTAATCAAAAGAGAAAAAATCATATCAAAATGGGCATAGGGATTCATCGGGGGGTTGTGATGATGGGAACGGTAGGTACAAATCAAAGAATGGATTCTACAGTGATTGGTGATGTGGTTAATGTTGCTTCTCGGCTAGAAGGTTTAAGCAAAACCTACGGTTGTTCAGTTTTAATCTCAGAAGATGCTTTACTGGGGATAAAACATACATTACCTTATCGTTATTTGGGTGAAGTTCAAGTCAAAGGAAGGGAAGCTGCTTTGAAATTTTTTGAATTGTATAGCGATATAGACCCTCAAATGCGTCAAAGAAGAACAGAAGTCCATCATCTCTTTGCATCAGCGATTTCTCTGTATGAACAGGCCTTATTTACAGATGCACAAATCAAATTCCAAGAATACCTTGCCCATTTCCCCAAAGATGGGCCTTCAAGTTACTATGATCAAAAATGCGAACAACTCAAACATCAGCCAGAATTATGGTCTAAAGTCCATAAAATGACTGATAAATCCTAATCTTCACTGAGATGAGAGTCCTTTATTTTATTGTTTTTTCCTTGATATTCAGCCTAAGTTTATATGATCTCAGCAGAATACAACATTTTGATAAAGCCAAATTCTCTACTCATATCGCTCAAAAACACATAGACTTTGTGATGATTGGCGATAGCCGAGCTCAAATCAATGGTTTGGGGTTTTCTGAACTTTGGTTTGATTTACGCCCCCAAATCAAGCTTTTTTTCCAAGAACAACACACAGTAGACCTAGATGATCTGCTCTTTGTGCATTTGGGTGATTTGGTGAAAAATGGGCATGATCCAAGGGAATGGGCCTCTTTCTTAAAACTCAAACCCAAGAATCTATGGGCAGTCCAAGGAAATCATGATCGAGGGGATCATTTCCAACGTTATCATCCCAGAGAAATCATCGATTTTTTGGCCATAGATCAATGGGTGTGTATCATCGGATTTAATACAGAAGTAGAAGAATCTTTGGCAAAAAAACATGTTCAAGCATTGGCCCAAAACCCCAAACAATGCCTCAATCTGCCCTTTAAGATCTGGATTCAGCATCGCCCAGTGTATTCTACAGGTAAGCATGGTAATGATGAATTAGGTTGGAATCATTGGTTGATCCCAGAACTCAAAAAATTAAAGATTCAATGGCATTTTTCAGGTCATGATCACCATTATGACCGCACATTCAAAGATGGCATACAATTTGTAGTATCTGGTGGGGCAACCCGATTCTTACAACCCCATTGGCTCAGATCAAATCGAGATCAAAGCCTTCAAACATTTGATTTGATTCATTTTATGGCTTTTAGGTTAAGCATATTCTCTGCAAATCAAGCCAAGATTCAAGCCATTACTGTTTACCCCAAACAAAATCAATTTTATCAAATCGATCGCTTAGATCAATGGATAAAAAAGTAATTTTTTGATAGCTTCATTCTCAAAAATCAATCGTGTAAGGAAAAAAAGCTATGTTTCAAGGTATTTTTAGTGCCATCCCCACACCATTTAAAGCTGGAAAACAAGAAGAAATCGATTTTGAAGCTTTGGACATCATGCTCTTAGATCAACTTAAAGCTGGGATTGCTGGGTTTGTCGTATATGGTACAACAGGTGAAAGCGTTTGTTTAAGCAAAGAAGAAAAAAGAAATCTGCTAGGTCACTGTATTGCATTTTGTGCACAATATGCCAAAGAACATCAATGTCCTAAAGTCAAAGTCATCGCTGGTGTAGGCACAAATCAAACATCGGAAAGCATAGAAAATGCAAGAATCGCCCTAGAACTCGGTGCAGATGGGGGATTGGTTGTGACACCTTATTATAACAAGCCTACACAACAAGGTCTATATCTACACTTCAAAGCCATTGCCCAAGCAACCCCGGATCTTCCTTTGATCCTCTATACTGTCCCCGGCAGAACATCAGTGCATTTATCGATTGAATGTATTGAAAGATTATGTGAATTTAAGAATATTGTAGCAGTCAAAGATGCAACTGGGGATTTGGTATATGGCGCTGATTTAATCAAGAGATGTGGCCATCGTTTATCAATGCTCTCTGGGGATGATCCCACATTTTTACCTTATCTCGCACTTGGCGGTAAAGGCGCAATTTCTGTACTCAGCAATCTATCGCCTGTTGCTTTGCAAAAACTTTGGATCTTATTTCAAGATGGGGATTTGGCGCAATGTAGGGCTTTGTTTCAACAACTCTTGCCCATCGCCAGAAATCTATTTATCGAATCCAATCCTATTCCGATTAAACAAGCACTTGAATGGAAATTAAAGGGGTTTAGCGCTGATCTTCGTTTGCCTTTATGTCGAATGAGTGAAGGGAATTTGATTGCTTTTCAACAGGTATATGATGCTTGGCTCAAGAGTAATATGGAGCATTCATCATGTTGACCCAACCTGAAGCATTTAAAGTTGCTGTATATGGTATGGGTAAGATGGGCAAACTCATCGCACAACAACTACAAAATCATGTGTATCAGCAACCAAATTTGGTTTTCGGGCTAGGTTTTGATAAGAACACAGCACTCTCTGAACTGCTTCACTATGATGCTGTGATTGATTTCTCTACCACAACAGCGAGTTTGGATCTCATTCAATGGTTAAATACACACAAAGATCAATTAAAACCCCATTTTTGCTATGTTTCAGGTGTGACTGGTTTTGATATGGATCTTTCGCAATTGCTTGGTGGTTTATCCAAAGATTTTAGGGTATTTTATGCTTCTAATTTTAGTCTTGGGATTTTGGTACTCAATCAATTACTCAAACAAGCCAGTGCATTTTTAAACGATTTTGACATAGAAATCTTTGAATTACATCATAAACAAAAAAAAGATAGTCCCAGCGGGACTGCATTGACATTGGCGAAATCAATGGCTGAAGCTAGGGAAAATGCGGAGATTCAAAGCAATCGTCCTAATCTCTATCCCAGAACCAGCGATCAAATCCATATCTCTGCTGGACGGGGTGGACAAATCATTGGTGAACATCAAATCTATCTCATCGGTGAATCTGAAAGAATAGAATTTGTACATAGAGCACAAAACAGAATCTTATTTGCAGATGGTGCGATCAAATCATTGCATTGGCTCACTAGACAAAATCAAGGATTATATGGTATGGATGAGATGTGGCATTCTTTTATTGCTCATCATCCATCTGGAGATTAAAAATTGAAAAGATTGTATTTGGTTTTAATGAAAATCATTTCGATTTGCCTAAATACGATTCCTCATTTCACAATCCTCTATATCTTGATTTTTTTATTGCTCAACTCAACATTTGCTTTCCCGATTTTCCATCGATTTGTCAATGAACTATTCTCTGGAGGGATCTATTGGTCTAAGCTAGAATTTGGGCCTTATCCATGGCAAGTCAAACTAGAAAATATCGTCTTAAGAGAAGGCAATGGCAATATTGTTGCCACAAGCAAATCAATGGAAGTCAAGGAATTTTACTTCCAATCGCTTTTTGATGATGCAGTAATGGCAAAAGATATCGATATCCATGGTTTAGCAATCGATTTACAAGAAAGAGAAAGTTTATTATTTCATGAGTCCTTATGGAATATCGCAGAACTATTCTTACCCCTAGAAGAAATCGTAGAAGATGGAGAAATCTCTAAACCCATGAATTTGGATTTTAGAAATATCAATATCTATGATGCCCAAGTATCACTGAAAATGGATGTCATTGCATTAGATGCCCAAAACATCGATTTTAGAGATGCTTATTTCCACTTTCTTGTTGAAAGTAAAAAAATGTATATGGGCGCTCAATCTGTGTCACTCAAAACAGGTGAGAGCCATATCTTCTTAAGAGAAGATGATCCATTGATACCACCTAAAACCATGGATCATCATGTTCAAGATTTGTATATCGATGATTTTTTTTGGCGGGATCAAGATTTTGGGGCAAGACGGCTAAGTACATTGATCTTTGATCAAGATCAAGTGCAGTGCCAAAATCTATTGATGAACATCATTCCAGGGTCTATCCCAAAACTACAAATGGATCTACAAGCAAAGATTCAAGAGATTGGGAAATATGTCAAAACTTGGGATTTGGATCAAAAAATGGTAGGTTCGATTTCAGCCCAAGGCAAAATCTATGGACCAGTATCTAATTTTGCTGGTTCTATCGAAGCTCAAGGGCATTTTGATCAGATTTTTTCGATCCCGATTGAACATTATGATCTTCAATTCACAAAGAATCTAGATGATCAAGTGATGATACATAGATTTGACATACAACATCCTTCTGCACACATCAATCTGCTAGGACAATACCAAATCTCTCAAGCCCAAGGGTTATTACATCTCAAAGTCATGGATTTAAAATGGTATGAGTTGATCTCAATCCCCAAGAATATCGCTCAAAAATACAAGAATTGGCTCAAACCCATCAAAGGGGATATCGATATTCAAGCTTATCAAAAAATCAATCAATTCGATCTGATCCCACATCTACTGATACAAACACATCTTCAAAGCAATACAGCCAAACCCCTGAATTTCAATGGATTATTCTCTTTAGATCCCAATCATGGGGTAGAGATTTTAAGAAGCGATCTTCATTCTGGGCGAGTGATCAAATTAAAAACAGATGGCAAAATTTTATTTCACCCCACACTCACCTTAGATCTAAAAAATGAACTCAAATTAAATCTCAGTGAAGCTAAAGTAGATGTAATTGATATCCCAATACAAGGGAATATCAATATGCAATCCAAAATCATGGGGACTCTAGATCAACTCAAATACCAAGTACAAATCAATGCACCTAAACTCAAGGGATATGCATTTCCTTTATCCATACAAAGTCTAGATACGAATCTCAGTGGAAATCTAGATGGCGTAGATATTCATCGTCTGAAAGCAGATATTCTAGGGGGGAAACTCAATGGGAAATTAGCGATTGATTTTAAGAATCCAAGTGATATTCATGGCTGGTATCTTCTCGAACCCATTCAAATCAGCGATGAGATTCTCAATGAACTCTCTCAAACAGAACTCTTTGATTTTTCTACACAGATCCAAAGTTTTGGTTGTCATAGTAAACATGGGTGTGAAGAATTTCTTAAACTTTATCCTTGGGTTTTGGATCGTTACCAAATCTCTAATCTCTCATTGTTGATGTCGGATGCGATGATCAATCGAGATTCATTTGATGTCGCTTTGGAATTAAATCAACCAAGGGTGATGGATCTGTCTTTTGATCGATTATCGATGTTTATCGATTGGGAAAAATTTGATCTCAGTATCAGTATGATTGAATTAAAAAGAAAAAATAAATTATTTATGACTGGCTCAACAAATATAGATTTTGCCAAAAATGCAATCAATCAATTAAGCCTAAATATCAGGCAATTTCCTTTAAATCTTGTTCAGTTATTTACCCGTAATCCCAATAAAATCGTTAAAAGCCTAACAGGTAATATGAATGTAGAAATCAAAGCCAAAGGGCAATTCGATAATATCACTTCGGAAGCTGTTTTTAACTTCAAAAAATTAGCCATGCAATTGCCTAGAGGAGATGATGATTTTAATCTATCCTTAGGTAAATCCGATTTTGCTGTGGAACTCAAAAACCATCGATTGAATGTCAGAGGGATCTTGTCCAAAGTCTTTGAATTAGAAGCTTTCTTGCCTTTACAGAAAAAAGATAAAATCGAACTTGCAGAACTAAAACTCAATATCAAAAATCTAAGCAGTAGTTATCTCCGCGCAATCCCAGAAGATGAAGAGAGCTATATCGATGAGTATAAAGTGCTCTCCAAAATGGTACAAAATGAAATCGATTTTGCCCCCATCCCCTTACTCGATGCCACAGAAGGTTTAAGTTTTATCGGTTTAGGCAAAACATTCTATTGCGCATCCCAAGCCTTGCCCTTGATTCATGGGCAGTTAGCACATCTCTTCTTAAATGGGATTATTAGGCTAAAATTCGATCCATTCCAAAGAATTAAGCCAGTGATCAGTACGGCATTTGATCAATTTCAATTTGACTACTGGATGCGTGGGGATGAAGGGGAATTAATACAATTACCTAATAGTCCACCTTGTGCTTCCTTTTGCACAAATCAAGAATATATCTGTCCTACCATTTCGCTCAAAAGCAGAGAACCCATTGAGTTTGAGTTACTACAACATCAAAATCAATTACTGGCGTATTTTAACCCGGTGCAAAATCAAGATAGTAGTTTAGAAAATGAAGAGAATCTCAGTAAAACGCATGTAGAAACCTGTAATCAATTTGAATCCAAAGGGATGCTTGCCAATCTTGATGCGAAGACAAAACAAGCATCTTTGATCAAAGTCATGCCCATTACCCTAGAAGGCAGTAATCAGAAAATTGTACTTGGGGGTTTTGCAGAAGGAGATCAATTAAAGGGTTGTAGTAATGCAAATTTCGATTTAAGCGTGTTATTTCCATTTTTAAGCAATATTTATCAACAAATCGAAGGTAATTCTCAATTATTTACAGCACTACATGGTCAATTATCAAATCCAAAGATCGAAGGCTTTTTTAAGATCAAGGAACTCAATCTCTTATCTCCTAGATCTCAAATCATTGGCGAGCTTCGCCTAATAGACCCCCTGAATATTCAAATCAATCCTTTAGATGAAGGTGGGTTTAGCACGTCTTTACCAGCCAAACAAGAGGTGAGTTTTAATTGGGATGATGGGGAAATTAAAATGAAAAGCTTCCAATTACAATTACCCCTCTTTAAGTTTGAGCGTTTTACCCTTGATTTTAGTGCCAATCAACTCGAATTAAATCTACCAGATATGGTCAAATTGAGCGCACAACTTCAAGATATGCGTTTTGAGTTTTATCGAAAAGGCAATCGTTTAGAAGATCAAAAAATGGTATTAAGTGGAGATATCGAATTATTAAGAGGGGTGTATAAGGGGGATATTCAAGGGAGCAGTGAAATCAATGAAGATTTTAGAAATAATATTGCGGGTAAAAGCAAAGTACAAAGTTTAAGCATTTATGAAAAATCTCCAATCCTAAAGAGATTATTTTTAAATCTTAGGGTAAGGGGAGAAAATGATTTTTTTATTAGAAATCAAGTCGCTGTGGTAAAACTTAATCTTGAAATCTCCATGGATCTTAGGCTTAAAGGTTATTTATATTCCCTAGAAACAGATCTTCTGAGCGAACAACTAAGGCTCTCTGGAGAACTCAGAACACTCAGTGGTTCTAAGATCACTTATGCCAATCGTCCTTTTGATGTGATGGATGGGATTATACGATTTGGTGA
>JACCDO010925821.1_pt1 | contig 14369 bp, 22 predicted proteins | sample 7446101 | NCBI WGS metagenome assembly JACCDO01 (sample SAMN15323440, study PRJNA562643) | freshwater metagenome | isolation source: river surface water | place: USA:Blue River Watershed | collected 2017-08-16
AAAGAGCAAAGTATTCCTGACTATGCGAAGGATACTAAGCTAAACATTGACGCTGTAATTAAGCGTAGTACTCTACCTGTTGAAGAAGCAGAAGCTGTTGCCCTAGCGGCAGCTTTTGCAACTGGTAACAGCAAATTGTGGACTTGGATGGAAAGTCAGATTGCTAATAAGACTGAAACACAAGCCGCATTAACAGCAGGTGCGCTAATGGCACAAAACAATATTTGGTATCCATTCGTTGAAATGGCTGACGATGAAAACTTGAAGGGCTTGCCTGCACAGTTACGCATGAATGCTATCAGCACACACGGTGGCACAACTGCTGAACGTTTCGAAGCATACAGCCTTGCCGCAAGTATAGTCGGTAAGTGCCACTTCTGTGTGAAAGCACACTACGAAAGTCTAAAGAAGATGGGTTACACTGTAGAACAACTACGTGATATCGGTCGCATTGCAAGTGTTATCACAAGCGTTGCCCGAGTAGTAGCAAATTAAGATTTACCCATAAATAGATATAAAGGAATTTATATCTATGTTTGCTATTATTATGTGTGTTGCCATTGTTGTTGCAAGTTTTGCGTTTTCGTGTATAATTGCAGAAGCGTTTAGGAAGAAAGACCACGATGACTCTCAGTGAATACTTTGAACAAACTTCATACAAAGCAACATATCATTTAGGTGACAGAATACTGGGACGCTATAAAGGCGTCCCTTTTATTGGCACAGTTGGTAACGACAATCAACTTAATGAAACTGACGGACCCTTCATTACAGTTCATTTAGATTTGCCCATTAAGATTGATGATGAAGTGAAACATGTTATAATTGCAAAACACAACGAAGTTAATCGTTTGAAAGAATTTGCGCTTGAAGTCCCGAAGGCAGGGGCAACTGATTCTAAACCAGTACGTAGTGGGTTCGATTCCCATCAAGCGCACCAAAAACCCAAGAAGGTCGTGAAAGAAGTCACAAAGACAGAATCTTTACTTGACCGACTTAAAACATTGAAAGGTAAAAAGTAAATGGATATGGATACAGCGGCTGTCTTTTTAGCAGGCAGCATCTTATATGCAATTGGTCTAATTGTAATTCTAGCGGCTACTATTGTTGCTAACAACCTCATTCACAAATATTGGAAGAGTTTTGGATGGACATTCACCCCGCATTGGTTCAACGAGCCACAGCCAAGATTTGTTACTCCAGAAGAGGAAGCAAGAATTGCACCGCATTTGGATCCAGTAAGCGGCGAGCCCGTACCTGAAATCAATAGTAAAAAGAAATGATTTATATGGGGCACACGCCCCTATAAATACAATGTCATAACTTAAGGAGAAACAAAATGACTGACTTAAACCCAATCGCTATCTAGACAGAATTTGCTTGTAAAGAGGTAGTCTTCCACTTTAACAAGAAACACTTAGAAGACGAGACCATTCCCATGTGGGTCTTAAAATTTCATGGCGAAACTTATTATGTGAATCACGTTAATGCAAAGTTACAGTGGAGTACTAAAGAGACTCCAGACAATTCACATACTAAAGGTTCACTCAAGTTCAAAAATGCGTTGGTAACTATCAACGAACAGAACGAAGCAACACTCACCGAACTAACAATCTACGACAAGTTTAGACTACGCAATCAAAAATTGGGCATCACTCGTATCATGTTTAGACCGGGTAGTGATATGCATAACGCTCTACAGAAGAACGAGTTTAAACATAGCCCATTCAAAACTATATCAGCACCCTGTACAACAACATATATCATTTGTGATATGTTGAAGAAGGAAGAGGTTACGTTTGCTACTTTGAAGTATGATGGGTTCAGAATCGTAAAAGAGAATGAATACTACTATAAACACTATGATGAAACTATAGGTGACCGTATCAGGGCAAGCTACTCTGATCCTGACACACCGTATGAGTACAGCTAAATAGCTGATGAAGCCCAAAATAGCTCTATTCATTTACGATCCAAAAGCGTCCGTACAATGCGCTAACGGAATGATTAGGGCTTTGGGTGACCATTACGACTTCAGACTGTTTTCAAAGAACGAAATGGAAGAGGGATTCTTTGATGACTTTGACATTGTTGCTTTCCCCGGGGGTATAGGGGATAGTGATAGTTTTGCTACTTTATTGAAGCACAACAAAAAGTCAATCAGAGACTTTATAAGCCGAGGTGGAAGATACCTCGGCATTTGTATGGGTGCATATTGGGCAGGTAGTCATTACTTTAACATATTAGATGAAGTTGATGCAGTTCAATATATCACCCGCCCAGGAACCTGTACACGTAGACCACATGCGAAAGCAATGCCCATATTATGGGAAAGGGAACAAGAAAAGATGTTCTTCTATGACGGATGTGCGTTAGTAGGAAATAATTCTAAGTTCGAGACCATTGCTACATACAGTAATAACGATCCGATGGCTATTATTCAGAATAGAATCGGACTAATAGGCTGTCATCCGGAATCAGAAAAGTTTTGGTTTGATGGATATAGTTGGATGAAACCTCATTGGCATGAGGGTCACCAACATACATTACTATTAGAATTTGTTAACAAACTTATGGAACAATAATGCTTGCACTAGAATACATTCTAATTGGCGCACTGTCTGCGCTAGGTTGGTGGGGTTCAAACCACTATATCATCGAACCTTACTTCCCTGAACCTATCAAAAAAGAAGTAGTAGTGAAAGAACAAAAATGATTTGGGAATATATCGCAGCTTTTTTAGCTATGTTTTTTACTGACATGTTTTACACATATTATCTATCAGCCATAGAGAAAAATCGTGCCGTGATGGCTAGTATTTGGGCAGGAGTACTTTATCTTTTCGGTGCGTTAATAGTAGTGGGGTACACACGAGATGTTTGGATATTGGTTCCTGCAGTAGTTGGTGGGGTACTTGGAACGTATGTAGGAGTCAAAGTCAAGGGAACTCGTTGGGACTTTTCTTGACTAAATATTAGATGCGTATCAAAGAAATCACCGAATCAAAAGAACAAGCATTACAATATGCTACACAAGCACATCAGGGTCAAACCCGTGACGGCGGCGCACCCTATATCAGTCATCCTGTTAGAGTTGCTAACATCATCAAACAATATAAGAAAAGCCACAACATTGACGCACTAATTCAGGCTGCTTACTTACACGATACGATTGAGGATACAGATACTACCCACGAAGCATTACATGACTTGTTTGGTGGATTAGTTGCTAGTCTAGTTTTAGAACTTACAAGTGATTTAGAACAAATTAAGAAAGTAGGCAAGAAAGACTATTTGGCTAAGAAGATGGCTCACGACATGAGTTCATGGGGACTTGTTATCAAACTTGCTGATAGACTAGACAACGTGAAAGATATTACTACTGCCAAGACTCCTGAATGGAGAGCAAAATACAAAGCAGAGACAGAGCATATTATGGACTACTTGGAACAGAATAGAGTTCTTTCCGGAACACATAAGAAACTGATTGAGTTGATTAGAAATAAAATCAACGAAGTTCACTAACCCAAATAACTTTCTTTCTAAACTCAATCTGATATAATAAATACATTGCTACATAGGGTAGCATCTAACAGACTTTAACCAATATGCTCTTAGTCTGTGAGCAGTAAAAGGAAAATATGATGTATAATAACAAGCTCGTGGCGAGCCTAAAAGCCAATGGTAAAATTCTCCGCGAATTTAAAGACACAGTTTATATTCCCTTCGGTTCTGAATATAGCTTCTTACTCAAAAACCTCAACACAAAACGAGCACTAGTCAATGTATTCATTGATGGCGAAGATATGACGCCCGGTGGTCTTGTTCTTAACGCAGGGCAAGAAGTTGACTTGGAACGCTCAATCAAGAACAGCAATCTTAAAGAAGGTAACAAGTTCAAGTTCATTGAACGTACCGGAGCAGTAGAACAACATCGTGGTATCAAGCTAGAAGATGGATTAGTTCGTATTGAATATCAGTTTGAACTATACGATATGAATCAGTTCTTTATTAACAACCATATATATGGCAAAAGCATCACACGTGGAATCAGTGGTTCAACAAGTGACTGGGCCGCTCCAATGGGTGCTACATATAGTAGCACTAATCAAAATTCTACTAATGCTAGCTGGATTAGTGCTAGTGGGGCAAGTCTTAACTCAATGAATGTGACGGCACAAGCACAATCATTGAACGATGTTGGTATCACTGTGCCTGGTAGTAAATCAACACAGTCATTTACTACAACTACGATAGGTACACTAGAGATTGAAAAGCACTCAATTATTTTGAAGTTGCTAGGTGAGACACTAGCCAACAAGCCTGTGCTAGAGCCAGTGAATGTTAAGATGAAACCTAAGTGTGTAACATGCGGTAAACAAAACAAAGCAACAGCAAAGTTTTGTAGTGAATGTGGTACTGCTTTAGAAATATTTGTTTAAAATTTAAGCCCCGAAAGGGGCTTAAATACTTCTATGACCGATTATCTTGGATTTCATTATAAAGTTGGATCATCTATCTTTTATAATAAGATGGATGCAATCCTACATGCTAACAAGACATTAGCAGATATTTCTTGGCATTTTAGTGAAGATATCTTTAGTGCGATTGATTGGACTAAAGAACCAGTAACTACACTTGATGAATTGTACAGACTAAGAGCCTTAGAAATAAGAGAGAAATTTGATTATGTCGTGATACTCTGTAGCGGTGGCGCAGATAGTACAAACGTAGTTAGAACTTTTTTAAACAACGGCATTCATATTGATGAAGTATTGGCTGCTGCACCGATGTCCGGCTTGCGTGATTACGATTTCAATAGCAATGATACATCTCACTTGAATACAATGAGTGAGACTAAGTATGCACAGCTTCCTTTAATAAACGAGATTTCACAAACACATCCTAACATACGTATAACCTTGCATGACTATTTCAACGAAATGCTTAACTACAAAACTGATGAATGGTTGTACCAAAGCGAGGATTGGATTCATCCTTCTTCTGTAGCAAGATATCGTTATGAAAGGATATCACATCTAAAGCAATTAGCTGAATCTGGTAAAAAGATAGCGTTTGTTTATGGCATTGATAAGCCAGCATTGTCTATTGGTAGAGATAACAACGTTTATTCGAGTTTTAGTGATTTGACTATCAACACCCAGAGACAGCCCTTTGATTCTTTTTATCCCAATGTTGAGAATGTTTTGTTCTATTGGACTGACACTATGCCCCAGATTGTAGTCAAGCAATCTCATACAGTCGCTCATTGGATACATCGACCAGAAAACGCATTAGCTTTACGTTATTTACTAGACCGAAGAACAATGATGAGTTCTTTTTGGACTTGGCAAACACATCGATATCGTCACAGCAAATATGAAAGAGCAATAGTTCCTTGTATATACCCATCAACAAGTAGGGAAGTCTTCCAAGCAGAAAAGCCCACAAAGTTATTTCTAGGTGAACACGACGGTTGGTTCTACAAACATCATCAATCTACAAGAGCATATCAAATGATTGTGTCAGACACCAACTCATTTTATAAAAATATTAACCCAAAATACTTGAACGAAGATGAAAATGGGTTTATAGTGTTGCGCAACAATTATTGTTTGGGTCCAGTTGACAAGTTTCTAAGCATCAAATGAAAATACAAACTAGTTTAGATTGGGGAGAAGTTGGAGTCGAACTAACAAGGCAACTTAACAAACTACCTTACAACCCAGACCTTCGCAAATTCATACATAACATTGATATTATGATTACTGAGTTAAGCAAGGCAGAAGTTGAAGCAAGACGAATCAATAAACTAGAATACACAAAAGAAAAAGTCGATGAAATTAACAAAGCCATCGACCACTTTGAAAAACTCCTGCTCATAGCACAACTTATGAACTGAGTACAAAAGTATTCATTTTTAAACTTGACAATAAATCCAAATCCTGCTATACTTACAGCATGGAAATTGAAATTCTCACACATGGTAAGCGCAAAGAATTGTTGCACAAATTAGCAGAGTTCTATGCGTCCGAACTGAAACTTACAAATAGTAAGTACAAAGTTACAATCGTCACTGACCCTACTCTCAAAAGTGAAGGAAGCATTGGAGTGTGTGCCCGCACTGGTAAAGCGGAAATCACTATAGGGTTATATAGTTACTTGGGCTTTGGTCGTTTGTTGTATACACTTGCACATGAAATGGTGCATGTAAAACAAATGATTCGAGGACACTACCGCCAAGAGCCTAAAAAGCGCGGTGACGGTGTTCACCACTATTGGCTCGGTAAGCGTGTCAATAAAGAATACCTACAACGCCCTTGGGAAATCGAAGCCATTGGTCGTGAACACAGTCTAGTTGAAAGTTTGTCTAATGCTCTTGTGAAAAACAAGAAAAAGGGCAAAGCAAAGGCTTGACGATAAATCAAAAATCACATATAATACAGTTTCTTTTCAACGACATAAAAAACAGGAGTTAACTATATGTCAAAATCTAGTGCAAGCGCAGTGAGCGACAATCACACAATCACAGCAATTCAAGCCGCTCGTTCTCTCAAGCAAGCTATGAAAGCAAAACGTCCCGTATTCTTGTGGGGCCCTCCCGGTATCGGTAAGTCTGACGTTGTTCAACAACTCGCAGTTGAACTCGGTGGCTCTAAAGAAGCTATGATTGACTTGCGTATGGCTCAGATGGAACCAACTGACATTCGTGGTATCCCATTCTTCAACAAAGAGAACGGCAAGATGGATTGGGCTGAGCCAGTCGATTTGCCAAGCGAAGAATTCGCAAGCAAGTTTAAGACTGTGGTTTTGTTTCTTGACGAAATGAACTCAGCACCCCCAGCGGTTCAGGCTGCAGGTTATCAACTTATCTTGAACCGTCGTGTAGGTAAGTACAAACTCCCAGATAACGTTGTTATCATCGCCGCAGGTAACCGCGACAGTGACAAAGGTGTTACGTATCGCATGCCAATGCCCCTCGCTAATCGCTTCGTTCACTTAGAAATGCGCCCTGACTTTACTGCATGGCAGTTGTGGGCTGTTAATGAAGGCATTCACAAAGACGTTGTTGGTTACTTGTCTTTTGCTAAGAATGACATGTACGACTTTGATGCTAAATCTTCAAGCCGTGCATTCGCTACACCTCGTTCATGGTGTTTCGTTAGTGACTTGTTGAATGACGAAGATAACATTGACAGTGATTCATTGTTTAACTTGGTCGCAGGTGCAGTTGGTGATGGTCTTGCTGTTAAGTTTATGGCTCACCGCAAAGTTGCAGGCAAGATGCCTGACCCACAAGATATCTTGGAAGGTAAAGTTAAAACTTTGGCAGTGAAAGAAATTTCTGCTATGTACTCATTGACTATTTCAATGTGCTACGAATTGAAAGATGCCATCACTAACAAGCGTGTAGACAATAAAAAGTTCCACGAAATGGCATACAACTTCATTCAATACATGATGGACAACTTTGAAACAGAGTTGGTCGTTATGGGTGCTAAGATTGCGCTGAAAACATATCAACTCCCAATCGAACCAACTCAGTTGAAGAACTTTGACGAGTTCCACAAGAAGTATGGCAAGTACATCGTTGATGCAGGCTCCTAATTCGTCAACATAAAGTTGACTCCCTAGTGTCGAAAGACACTTTTATGGGCGAGGATAGTGTGAATATTCTCGCCCTTTTTTCTCTAAGGATTTAATATGAAACGAGTAAAATACTCAGGTAACAAATACTTCTACGCAATTGGTCAACGAATTCGTGCAAAAGGATTGAGTAAGGATCAAGGTATCCAGCTATACCATCTGGATAAGGCACTACCCTATGCACTTATCGCATACGACAAAGGTTTCCGCGGGCTTGCAATTTAATCCTGAATGTGTTATAATATAGTCATTAAACAGGAGTAAACATGAGTGATGTAATCGACAAATCTAAGAAAAAGACACGCAACAAAAAGTTTGATAACTTGATTGGTCCCACTGATAATAAAGTAGACCATGATGCACGTGAGCGACTTGTATCAGCACGTATCGGTCTACTCTTGCGTCATTCATTCTTTGGTAACTTAGCTACTCGTTTGAAACTAGTTAACGCAGACGAATGGTGCGGTACAGCGGCTACTGATGGTCAAACATTCTATTACAATAGCCGCTTCATTATGATGTTGAAGCCAAAAGAAGTTGAGTTCTTGGTAGCACACGAAGTATTGCACGTTGTTTATGACCACATGGGTCGCCGTAATCATCGTGACCCTCAAATGTGGAACATTGCCGATGACTATTGTGTTAACGCCGACTTGAAGCGTCACAAAGTTGGTCAGTTCATTACTACTGTACCTTGCTTGTATGAACAAAAATATGATGGCAAGCCAGCAGAAGAAGTCTATGATGACTTGATGAAGAACGTCCAGAAGATTAGCATGGACTCACTAATTGACCAGTTGCTAGATGAACACATGGATGGTGAAGGTGACGATGGTGATGAAGGTGATGATGACCGCCCAGGTAAAGGTCGACCAAAACTCTCACAAGAAGAAAAAGACCGTATTCGTCAAGAAATGAAGCAGGCGATTATCAACGCCGCACAATCAGCCGAAGCAGGCAGTTTGCCCTTAGGTGTTGAACGTCTTGTTCGTAACGTTACTGACCCAGTTATGCCCTGGCGTGAATTGATTCAGACTAACTTGACCAGTGCTATTCGTACAGACTATTCTTGGATGCGTCCAAGTCGTCGGGGCTGGCACATGGATGCAGTTATGCCCGGCATGACTCCAGGTGAAGAGATTGATGTAGTAGTTGCACTTGACATGTCAGGTTCGATTAGTGATGCACAAGCTCAGGCATTCTTGGGTGAGATTGCTGGCATGATGGAATCGTTCGATGGTTATAAAGTTCATGTATTCTGTTTTGATACAGACACTTACAATCCGCAAGACTTTACTAGCGAGAACATGGACTCTATTGATACATACGAACCCAAAGGTGGTGGTGGCACTGACTTTGATGTTATCTTTAGCTATTTGAAAGAGGCAGGAAATGTACCTAAACGACTTATTGTGTTTACTGATGGTTATCCTTGCGGTTCTTGGGGTGACCCCGACTATTGCGATACTACATGGATTATTCATGGAGATAAGGACCCGCATCCCCCATTCGGTCAGTTCGCATTATATGACGAGTAAGGAATAATGATGTTAGAAATTTTCGGTGAAACTATTGGTGCTATCGTTATGGTGGTAATTCTAGGAGGTATGTTATATGCCTTCTATTGGATTCTAAAATACATGCTAGACGGGATTCGAAAGAGTGATGACTAACAAGGAGTTAAATCCTTATGCTTGGTTCGGGGTCAGAGAGGTGACCCCGAACATACCTCGACACTTTGTTAAAGCACATACACCTGTAACCACAGAATCTAAACAATGGGTATTGACCTCTTTGCATGGTAGATATGGAGTAACTGACCAAAATACATTGGATGGTTCGTTAGATTGGAAAACATATATCTTTTTTGAAGATCCTAGCGAAGCAATGATATACGAATTGCGTTGGTCAGGAAATAATTAATCCAGTGTAATTCATATTAAATATCTTTAGCCCAATGGGCATAAGGAGAATAATATGAGTTTTTTACGACATGTCGGTAAACACGGTGAACGCAAAGTTGCTGTGATTTTCAGAGAAGTGCCCGGCGAACCACATATGGCGTTGGTTACATATACAGATTTATTAAATCGTCACATTCACGATCCGATGATGCAATGTATCGAAAGTACAATTGGTCAACAAAGTGAAAACTTAGCGGATGCATTGAATCGTCAACATACTGCCGATGGTAAGTACATTTTGCAAGTATTGCATAGTCAAGGATTGATTAAGAAAGTACAAACAAGTCAAATTGTAATGACCCCAAATTCAAATACTACTATTCGCTTGGATGAGTTGAATAAGATTTTGGATGAGATGCAACAAGGTGAAGAAGCTGTTAAGCGTTTAGCAGAATTAGATTCGACACGTGGTATTCAAGACCCAGTCGAAATTGCCCGTCGTCATCGTGGTCAGCAAGTTGAAGCAGTAAGTCAAGCTGATGGCATTTTAGGTGATAGTGCATTAGCAAACAATTTGCTACAACAAGCACAACGTATGGCAGCAGAAGCAAAAGGGTTGTTAGCCGAGAGCGCACGTTTAGAGCAACAAGCCAATGAGATGTTAGGTGTTCCAGTGGCAACACAAACTACTATCACATCTGACACGCCAGCTAAAAGAGGTAGAGGTCGTCCTGCAAAGGTAAAAGCTCCAGCACTATAATATAATGACTCCCGACAATTTGAGTAAATGGGAACAACTTTTAGAGAGCGTAGAAAAAAAGCATGTTCCTGTTCAATTCATTAAAAAAATTATTATAAAGATGTTAGGGAAGAAGCAACAGACAATCAACATCCAGAATTTACTGAAACAGGGGTTAGAGCCTGAAGAAGTAGAAGAGGTGGTAAGTCGTAAACTTTACGAATTAGATCCTATGATTGTTAGTGTTGAATTCATCCTAAGTGTAGAGACTATTGCAGAAGTAGTACAACCGGAGACAGATAAAATACTTGGAAGATTATGAAGTTAATTATAGCCTTTGATCCTAAAGGAGGAATCGGTTATGAAGGTAAATTGCCCTGGAGTAAAATCGAGGGCGATTTGCCAAGATTCAAGGAGTTGACAACAAATAAGATTGTTCTTATGGGTCGTAACACTTGGGACAGTTTACCGAAAAAACCCTTACCTAATAGAACCAACTGGGTAAAGACGAGCCGCCCCGTTGATGGTATCACCAATCCAGATGATGATGTGATAGCAAAAGAAAAAGAAGTATGGCTCATCGGTGGAGCCAAGATGATTGATAGTTATTGGCAGTATCTAGACGAGATTCATGCTACTAGGACTTTTACCGAATACACTTGCGATACTTTCATTGATTTGTTAAAATTAGAACAAGAGTTTACTTGCGTTAGAACAGAGACTAACGCAGACCACACTTACGAAATTTGGAAAAGAAAATGAAACAGTATCACGATTTGCTAGAAGATATTTTAGAGAACGGAGAAAAGAAAGATGATAGAACTGGTGTTGGCACCCGTAGTGTTTTTGGCCGTAGTCTGCGCTTTGATTTGCGTACAGGATTCCCTGCCATCACCACTAAGAAACTTGCTTGGAAAGCTGTCTGTGGCGAGTTACTATGGTTTATTGAAGGCTCAGGCGATGAGCGTAGACTGGCTGAAATCACGCATGGCGACAGAGAAGGTAGTGTCACTATCTGGACACCAAACGCACTTGCACCCTATTGGAAACCTAAAGCGCAATACGAGGGAGACCTCGGTCGTGTATATGGAGTACAATGGCGTCACTGGAAAACCCCAGTTCACCACAAACAGGAAACGTTTAAAGACGACTTCGGTAGTCAATACAACCGCGAGGGTAACTTCCATGTCAAAGAGACGGATCAACTCAAGAACTTATTGGAAAGTCTACAAAAAGACCCGAATGGGCGTAGGCACATAATCAATGCGTGGAACGCGGGAGAGTTAGACCAAATGGCTTTACCACCGTGTCACGTTATGTCACAATTCTATGTTAGCAAAGACAAAGAACTTAGTTGCCATATGTATCAGCGTAGTGTTGATGTGTTCTTGGGTTTACCTTTCAACATTGCTTCTTATGCGCTTCTTACTCATTTATTGGCACACCACCTAGGTTACAAAGTAGGTGAATTGATTATCAGTATGGGTGATACACACATCTATGAAAATCATGTTGAGCAAGTTAAAGAACAATTATCACGTGAAGAATTCCCAGCGCCAACATTAATATTAAATCCTACAGTCACTAATATTTTTGACGTTAAGATGAATGACATTGTATTAGGTAACTATGATAGTCACGGACAAATCAAAGCAGTAATGGCAGTGTAATGCAGTACATCGTCAAGAAAATTAGAATGGGTGATGTAGAAGACCCTGATTTGATGGTTGCGCAGCCTATATGGGAATGGCAACAAACAGAAGCCGGTAGGTATGTAATGGAGAACAGTAAACCTGAACCAATGTGGACTAGAACAGTCGATCCATCTACATACGGGCATGTGTACATCATACATGCAGAGTTTACGCCGGAACAAATAACATTTTATAAGTTGAAATACGAATGAACATTTTAGTAACAGGTGGATTGGGACTAATAGGTCACAACGTTGTTAAACGTTTACAAGACCAAGGTCACATCGTGTCTATCATGGACACAAAAACTAATTACGGTATTATACCGGCAGATGAAATTGATTATCTGATGGAAGAACGATTGAAAAAATTAGATACTTCTAATTTACAAATTTACGAATCTAATATTACATACGCTAAAGAAGTAGAACGCATCTTTAACATTGAACAGCCTGAAATTGTAATTCATATGGCTAGCTTTCCTAGACAAAAAGTAGTAAATTCTAACCCAGCGTGGGCTAGTCAAGTTATGAGTGAAGGGTTACTAAATTTGTTAGAAGCCAGTAATAACTATGACGTTCGCAAATTTATATACATCAGTTCGTCAATGGTGTATGGAGACTTCACTGACGATGTGAAAGAAGATTATGACTGTAAACCACAAGGACAATATGGAATCCTCAAACTCGCAGGTGAGTGGCTTGTTAAAGACTATACTCGCCGTACAAATTTGTGTCATACTATTATACGCCCCTCTGCTGTATATGGTCCACTTGACGTGGAAGACCGCGTCATCAGCAAATTTATACTCCGCGCTATGCGGGGCGATACTCTTAGAGTCAATGGAGCGGGAGAGACCCTCGACTTCACCTTCGTTGACGATGCCGCAGACGGAATCGTGGCAGCTGCCCTCTCAGACAACACAGAAAACAAAACCTACAATATAACTAAATCGCACAGTCGTACACTTCTTGAAGCCGCACAACTTGCAGTTAAGATTGTTGGTAAAGGTTCCATCGAAGTAGGAAATAGAGACTTGGACTTTCCTAGTAGAGGCGCATTGAACATTGATGCGGCACGTAGAGACTTTGGGTTTGATCCGAAAGTTGACGTAGAAGAAGGTTTTCAAATATATTATGACTGGCTCGCAAATTCCCCATTTTGGTCTAAAAAGACAGTATGAGTATTTGAAAGATGAGTTGCTAGACGCAACCGACCTTGCACTCCGTGACGGTAATCTTATGGGCGGCAAATTCACTAAAGAATTTGAAAGTTGGTTGCGCATAAAAACAAAAACAAAATACGCCATCACTGTACATAGTGGCACACAAGCACTAGAGATTATTGCTCGTTGGAAAAAGATTAAACACCATGAGACAATGAATAGTAATCCTAAAGTTCTTGTCCCCAATCTAACATACCCAGCAACACTCAATGCATTTTTAACTGCTGGATGGGATGTTGAACTAAGTGATACTGATAAGAACGGCATCCTTATTCCTAATACACAAGGCGGCGTATATGAATGCGTAATGGGATTCGCTGGTCGTAAACCATGGGCTGAGGCTAGTTATCCAAATGCGTATGGTGTTATAGTTGACGGGGCACAACACTGGTTAGTTGCTGATGGTGATGTTGGTGGCGGCATGGCAATTAGTTTCGATCCTACTAAAAATTTGAACGCATCGGGCAACGGTGGTGCGATTGTAACTAATGACGAAAAGTTGTATTTGTATGCGTCAAGTTATAGAGATAATTGTAAGCCCTACTTCCACGATGTTGGGACTAACACGAAAATGAGCGAACTAGACTGTGCTCATCTTTTAGTTCGTGCTAGATACATAGATACTTGGCAGAAGCGCAGAGAAGAAATTTCGAATTACTGGTGTGATTCTTTTAGAAATCTTCCACTAACTTGTTTAAGTGACACTGAAGATCCTCATGCACATCAGAAGTTTGTGCTTTATATGGATCAACGAAATTCACTGCACACACATTGCATATTAGAAGGTATACAAACAAAAATTCATTATGAATATGTGCTGGGTGATTTGCCAGCATCTAATGGATTAATTAAACCTGATATGCTTAGTACTAGTGTGATGTTATCTAGGGGTGTTGTATCTTTACCTATCTATTCTGAACTACGTGACTATGAAGTAGACTTTATACGTGATTGTGTCCTTAAATTCTATGAGTAAGTTATTTCCCATCATTGTAGAACCACTGGAGAATAGAACAACTAACATTGTCGAGTGGATGATTGGCAATACATGTAACTTTGATTGTAGTTTTTGCCATGCTGACTTTAAATCAGGTAGTAAACGATTTCTTTCATATGAAACCTACAAACAAGTGATAGATAAAACTATTAATGAGAGTGTAG
>JACCDO012346722.1_pt1 | contig 14366 bp, 8 predicted proteins | sample 7446101 | NCBI WGS metagenome assembly JACCDO01 (sample SAMN15323440, study PRJNA562643) | freshwater metagenome | isolation source: river surface water | place: USA:Blue River Watershed | collected 2017-08-16
AAGTGTCGTACTCTTTTGCAGAGCTAATGCAAGTAACTAATTTCAGTGAAGATGTGTTAAAACGTGTCTTACACTCCCTATCGTGCTGTAAATATAAAGTGATAAAACGTGTGAGTGAAGGCGAAGGCGAGGAAGTGAAGTCTAAAGTAGTCAAGTCGACAGATTCCTTTGCGTTTAACGATAAGTTTACATGTCCTCAACGTAAGATCAGAATTCCGATGGCTTCACTTGATAACGATAAGTGCCAAGATAAGATAGACATTAATAGGAATTACATCATAGAAGCTGCTGTTGTTAGAATTATGAAATCAAAGAAATACTTATCTCATACTCAATTAACTGAAGAAGTGATGACCCAAGTTCAATTTCAATTTAAGGTCGATCCTAAGCAGATCAAGAAGAGAATCGAGTCTTTAATTGATCGTGAATACCTCGAACGAGATCCAAACAATCCAGGAATGTATAACTATAAAGCATAGATATATAAACGCCGTTAACAGGTATAAATGTCATATGTCTACCGTCGTGTCTCATGAGTATGTATCGTTTTCCATCTTGGTCATTTACTGAACCTATGTGGAAACTCACTGAAGTGCATGTATGTTAGCTGTGCTAATTATCACAATTAAACAAAGCAGTTTAATACGTAAATTGTTGTGTTCACTTGTGATAATCAGCAGAGCTAATTATTACGACTGGCACGCCAAGACCTATATGGTGCGCAAAAGCAGGATCAGCACAATGCGATCAACCGCTTCTCAAGCCGAGATTGCAGGTCCTCTAACCTGTAATTAAACAAAACAGTTTGACAATTCTATAGATTATTCGTGGCCATTTGCATGGTAGAGTACCGGTTACCAGAAAATCGTGCCCCAAGATCAAGGTTATGAAATCAATTATTTGTCTCTCTTGCGCAGTAAGTAGCACATACTCGATGAGTTTAAACGTAGACGACGATGGTGATATAGAGCACGTGCGGTTGTTTCTCATTCGACGGAAGAACGTGGGCGTCAATTTGAGCACATACACAAGGATTGAGTGGCCAATATCTCTGTCATTTTCTAGCTTTATTTTACTAATTCGAGATCAATTTAATATAGTTGATGAAGCCTCATTCGTTTTAGAGGATGAAGATGGGTGTGTACTTGCACTTAGTCCTATGATACCACCTGGAAAGTATAATTTAATTGAAACTGATTCTTGTGAAAGTATATCTAGAATAATAAATAAGCAAAGTGAAGTTAATTCGGGATTAGATGATAGTTACAATATAGTGCAAGAGAAAGAAGTGTCATTAAGGAATCGCAAATATAAGAAAAGTAATGTGTATAACGGAAATGATGATATCGAAAGTTCAAAACCTTTGCTAGGTGGCGGAAGTAATACGGAGAAACCTTCCAAAGGATTTGAAATGGATTTATTGCGCACAACATGTGCGGACACATTAATTGCTAATGAAAGGACTTGGTTAGCTTGGACTAGAACCTCGCTAAATATCATGACTTGCTGTTTCACGTTTGTATTTCTTGATAGTTGGAGCACAACATCACTATTCACGAAGGTCTTATCCAATATGTGTTTAATTGCTTTTAGTGTAGCATTTTTTGGATGCTTTGTAGTTGGATATGTTCGTTATAAAATGTTTGTAAAATTATGTAGATCGTCGCCTTTTTCCTCGAGAATGGATGAATTAAGTGAGATAGATGATAAAAATGTTTTGACAATCTGGACTTATTTCTTAGGTTTTGTGTTAGCTTTTTCGGGTATAGTCTTTATCGGGGTGCTCAACAGGTCGGCGGAGTCTAACATTATAGATGCTACTTAATTTTGGCGTGGAACTTGTAACCTTTGTCTGAAGCTCAGGTTGTGATTCACGGGCTGGGTGTCTTTAGGACTTCAAGACGTAGTGTGCTGGTAGTGTAAAGTGTAAAGAATGAGTATCTGTTTGTATTAACTGGAAATGATGTATGTAGGGAAGCCTCTTCGTTTTCTTCTCTATCTCTCTCTCTCTCTCTCTCTCTCTTAACTATTTTTAAATCCAATAAAAAAATTAATGTAGATTTAGAGTCAGGGTCTAAAACAAATAAGCTACAGGCGTGCCTACCGAGAAACAAGACTAGGGATATAATTGGTCTGAGAATAACGCACAACACTTGGAAATGCCTTGAATTAATGACACCAACGCTTGTCTAAGCGAGTCTCGAGAAGGAACCGGTACCTCAAAAATTAAAAATGAGAATTTCCGAGGTAGGATCCTTCTGTGTGTATTATCGAGAAAGCAGTAAATATTTTGCGTGATGCGATCGTGAGGTGACGCAAGAGTAGTGAAAGATGTCGCTGATAAAGAGATTCTATGGGAAGTCTGCTAAAAAATCTTATGATTACATAATTATCGGTGCGGGAAGTGCAGGCTGTATGCTAGCGAAAAGATTGAGTGAAAATCCGAAGAAGAAGGTATTGCTAATCGAAGCTGGACAAAGCGACAATTATATTTGGATTCATATTCCGGTGGGTTATCTTTATTGTATTGATAATCCACGAACTGATTGGCGCTTTAGAACAGTATCTGAAAAGGGTCTTAATGGTAAATCATTACTCTATCCAAGAGGTAAAGGTCTTGGTGGATGCTCATCAATTAATGGAATGATTTATATGCGTGGCCAAGCTAGTGATTATACCTCGTGGGTGCAGGCGACTGGAGATGATGCTTGGTCGTGGGAAAATGCACTTAAGCGTTATAAAGAATTTGAAGACTATCATGGCGATGCTAATCACTGGCATGGAAAAGGTGGTGAGTGGACAGTATCAAAGCAACGATTACATTGGCCTATCATGGATAAGTTTAGAGATGCGGCTGTGGAGAGCGGCATTCCAGCTACAGATGACTTTAATCGTGGTGATAATTTTGGAGTCGGTTATTTTGATGTTAGTCAACGTAATGGCTGGCGATTAAATACTTCCCAGGCTTTTTTAAATGATACTAGTAATCGCAGTAATCTAACTGTACTTACAGAGGCTGTTGTGACCAAACTCAAAATTAATCCAATTAATAAGAATTGTTACGGTGTTGAATATCGGGGGAAAAATTTAAACGTTGAAGAGGCCTCTGTGAATCAGGATGGTGAAGTGATATTAAGTGCAGGTGCTATTGGTAGTGTCCAAATATTAGAGCGCTCTGGTGTTGGTTCTGCTGATCATTTAAATAAATTAGGTATTCCTGTTGTAGCGAATTTACCTGGGGTAGGTGAAAATCTACAAGACCACTTACAATTGCGTATGGTGTACAAAGTTAATGGTATTAAGACTTTAAATACCGTAGCAAATACTTTATTTGGAAAGCTTATGATCGGTATGGAGTATATCTTGAAGCGGAGTGGGCCTTTATCTATGGCTCCAAGCCAACTGGGAGCGTTTGCATACAGTGCACCGTACCACAAAAGTCCAAATGTGGAATATCATGTGCAGCCTTTGTCACTCGAACGTTTCGGTGAGGATTTACATTCATTTAATGCATTTACGGCTAGTATCTGTAATTTGCGTCCCACATCAAGGGGGAGTATCCATATCACATCAATTGATCCTGCAGCTCCTCCTGTAATTAGTCCAAATTATTTATCAACCGAGGACGATAAAAAGGTGGCAGTAGAATGCTTGCGTTTGACGCGCAAGATTGTTGAAAGTTCTGTCCTTAAGCCTTATGCACCTGAAGAATATAAACCGGGTTCACATTGTCAAAGTGATGAAGAGTTGGTAAAAGCTGCTGGAGACATAGGCACCACAATATTTCATCCAGTGGGTACTTGTAAGATGGGTCGTAGCGATGATATGATGGCGGTATTAGACTCCGAACTAAAAGTTAGAGGTATTCACCAGCTTCGTGTTGTCGATGCGTCTGCAATGCCAACCATAACGTCTGGTAACACCGCTGCACCTACGATGATGATAGCTCAACGCGCAGCAGAGCTTCTGTTGCGTCGTTAGTTACTGTCCGTCGATCTACTGTAAATATGTATTACTAATGTAGTAATTATTGATTATTAACCGTTTATCTTGCTTTTATCGTTGCACCATACCGGTGTCCGATTCAATGAGTTCAAAATTGACAAAAATTATTGTCGAGTCAGTCGCGCGAATGTTGCAGTTTCTGCTGAACTCGTTCTACTACACGCAGCACGTGCTGGATGCGATCGTCTGCTTTTTGTCGTACATCAAAAGAGTTTATATTCTTCGACTGCCTGTTTCGTATCCCGGTGATCCAATACCTAATCCATTACTTCGTCGTGGTAAATGGCTTAAAAAATCACAGTATCAATTACAAGGTGAGTGGCTGTTTGCTTGTGATAAAGAATCGCATCAAATTACTGAAGAGTATATTACCCCGTCGGGATATAAATTAACGGGTGAATCTGCTGGAAGACAGATATGGTATTGTAAACCAAATGGCGTTAATAATACAAAACAACATACTTTTGATGCTTCTGTTAATCCTAATAGCGGTGATAAGTTATTAAGATCTATGCAGATACAAAAGTGGAAAGGTAAAAAGCCAGATGAAAATAATAAGCCAACAACAGCTAAACAAACAGCTGTTAAAGGTATGGAATTTTATCAAATGATCCAATGTGATGATGGACATTGGGCTGGTGATTATGGAGGACCTAATTTCTTAATGCCTGGACTTATTATTGCGTTATTTATTACCAAAGCGCCATTTCCTGAATGGAGAAAACATGGAATGATAACATATTTAAAAAATCACCAACAAGAAGATGGTGGATGGGGTACTCATATTGAATGCGCATCTACGATGTTTGGAACAGTATTATCTTATGTCTCTTTAAGATTACTGGGTGAAGGCGTCGATGAAGAACATATGAAATTAGCACATCAATTTATCATGAAACATGGTGGTGCATTATATGCACCATCATGGGCAAAATTTTGGTTAGCTGTTTTAGGTGTTTATGAATGGGATGGAATCAACTCTATACCTGCGGAGTTGTGGTATCTTCCTCGTTGGTTTCCATTTCATCCTGGTAAATTATGGTGTCATTGTCGTATGGTCTACTTACCCATGTGTTACGTGTACTGTAAACGATTCCAACCTGATGTAGCGAGTAATCCGATCATATTGGAACTACGAAAAGAGTTGTACAATCAAGATTATAACCAAATTAATTGGGACTCTTTCCGTCAAACTTGTGCCGACATCGATGTGTACTCTCCATTGAATCCTATATTAAAAATATCACAAGATTTTCTCAGTGTATATGAGTGGGTATTACCATACATATACCCATTAAAATGGTTACGGGAGAAAGCTTTAGATTATGTTATTAGTTATATTCATGCAGAAGATATTCAAACGAACTTTGTTGATATTGGACCGGTGAATAAAGCATTGAATTTATTATCTGTATGGATTGATGCAAAGCAGAGTACTGCTTCCCCTGAATTTCAAAGTCATTTATTACGAGTTGATGATTACTTGTGGTGCGCCGAGGATGGTGTGAAAATGCAGGGATATAATGGCTCGCAATGTTGGGATACGTCTTTTGCTATTCAAGCTATTGTTGAAGGTAAATTAAGTGATTTATTTCCAGATTGTACTAGAAAAGTATATTCTTATTTAGATAGAACACAGATTAAGGAGGACGAGGATAATCGTGAATTATACTTCCGTCACATATCTAAAGGCGGTTGGCCCTTTTCAACTGCTGCACATGGTTGGCCAATATCAGATTGTACTGCGGAAGGCTTGAAAGCAGTGTTAGCATTGCATAAGGACGATTCTGTGATACCAACAGAGTCGCGTATCTCCAAGGAGAGATTACAAGATGCAGTCGACGTCATTCTCTCTTACCACAATAAAGATGGAGGATGGGCTACGTATGAGAATAATCGTGGTTACGGTTGGTACGAACTTCTGAATCCAAGTGAAGTGTTTGGTGACATTATGATCGACTATTCATACGTTGAATGCTCTTCGGCATGTATCACAGCATTGAAATCATTTAGTAAATTAGTTCCTGATTATCGTAGTAAAGAAGTTATTAATGCGATTCAAGCCGGTAGAAAGTTTTTGAAATCAATTCAAAGAAAAGACGGTAGTTGGTATGGTTCGTGGGGTGTATGTTTCACTTATGGTACCTGGTTTGGTATTGAGGGATTAATTACTGCCGGTGAAGAAACGTCATCACCAGCAATACAAAATGCAGTAACCTTCTTACTATCCAAGCAGAATAGTAATGGAGGTTGGGGTGAAAGCTATGTCGCTTGTGTTGACAAAGCGTATCCTATCGATGGTACTGGTTGCTATGGTGATAGTCAAAGTGGTGTTGTGCAAACTGCATGGGCGTTATTAGGCTTATTGATAGCGGATTGCAAGGACAAAGTCGCCATTGACAAGGGTGTGAAGTACTTACTAAGCAAGCAATTGAGTAATGGTGATTGGGATCAAGAGGGCATTACCGGTGTTTTCAACAGATCGTGTGGTATTACGTACACTGCATACAGAAACGTTTTTCCTATTTGGGCCTTAGTTAGATATGCGAATAAGTATGAATAATTGATTATTTTTTACTATTTCTTTATTCCTTCATGCTGAGCTTTTGCACTAATGAGTCTATATGATCTGAGCTGCGTTCTATCAACTTTCATCATGATCGTATCACATAATAAGATAGCTCTGTAACAGGAAGTTGTACGACGAGAGAGTGAGTGACCAATATTATCTTAAGATCCTCAAAAATAAAATCAGGGATTATATAACGTAGCTACTAGGTAACAGAGCAATACGGAACCAATACGCGGTGCGTACGTGGTACGACGTAGTGTGGCAGGAACGTTAATACCGGTATCGTACCGGTTCAGTTGGGTTGATCAAAAAAATGTGGAAAATACAATAAAGTTTAAAATAACGCGATTTGAGACGCGGATGAGTTTTGTGCGCTGAGACCTGCGGTCCAATCTGGCCTGTCGCCACTCTAGACATGTCTCGCTCGGTGGCTCCCGCGCAGGATGACGATGAGTTGACTTTTGATCAGTCAATTTTACTTGAATTGGATAAAGCTGAAACGTATCAAGATCGCAGAGATCATGAAGCTGCAGTTTATGCCGAATATATTAGAACAATGGGGCTCAAAGGCCAAGATCTTGATGGTAATGAAGAGGAGTTTCATGAGACTGAAAAAGAAGAACTAGCTGAGCAATATGCCGCTCAGATAAGTATATTAGCATGTGAAATCCCAGCATTAGCTATTAAAGAAGCTATCCGTGCTGCAATTAATGATTGGAGAATGCATGGAAAGACTAGGTATGAGATGAATATGATGAAGAAACGAGATTTTAAATATGGAGTAAAAGAAAATGATAAAGAGAAAAAAAAGAAAGATGATGCGCTGTCTGAAGATTTTGAACGATTTGGTAAGGCTAATTATGGTGGGATAGATGAGTATCCTACACCATATATGAGAGACTATAAATACCAAAATTATGAATTGATTTTGAAAAGTATACATCCCAAACTAGCTAATTATAGTTCGTTAGAAATAGTTGATTTAAGTAACCAACTGATAGGAGACGAAAAATTAATCAAACTATGTGACGTTCTGTACCGCTGCCCAGTGATTAATTTGATTTTAACCAAAAACAGTCTCACCGATGAAGGTATAGAGAAGTTTGCGACGATATTACGAAACTTTAAAAGGTTAAAAGAATTGAATTTGAGTCATAATAATATCTCTGATAAAGGTGTTGAACTCATGTTTAGTGCCAATTATTACCCACCATTATTGCAAATATTGCATCTAAGCTTCAATCCTTTGACCAATAAAAGTGCATATTATATCGGTAACATGTTCTCTCCGGAGCGACATTGTGCATTGGATTCATTATACCTGGGAGGTAAGTTAGGTAAAGTAGGATTTGGTGATGACTTTATACGTGTTTTAGTAGCTTATTTATGCGCTCCAAATGCAAGACCTTTAAAACTATTAAATTTTCCTGAAAGTGGAATTACGGATGATGGATTCGCTGCTATAGCAACCCTTATCACCTGTTCCAATACTATTGAATACTTGAATGTGTCTAAGAATTCCTTGGTGTCAACTACTGGCAGAGCACACCTAATCACTGCTCTTCGTTGCAATCAATCCATCAAATTATTATATTTGCGGCAATGTGGCTTAAACAGGACGGAGAGAGGATTGTTTATGGAGGCTTGTGCGACTACCGCGCCATTAACATGGCATGAACAGACATTACTAGCCTTATTATGTGCAAGAGAATATGATAATTGCATTCGATCAAAGTATAAACTAGACTTGCTTATAACAAACCGATGGGAAATGAAGCCTCCTCCGCCTTGGCCGAATCTCTATAATGCCGCAAATAATGGAATATTCACGAATGTAGATTTAAATTTTTTTCAATCGTATATCACTCGAGAGAACCTACAAATCCTTCCGGCGGATGTCGTATCCACTCTAAAGCAACTTGTTCGTGTTATTCCCCTTATGGACACTCTGTTACTGGGCTGTGAAAAGGCGGATGAGTACCTCGCTGAATTAACCAACAAGTATCTGATGGACGGCACTCTTGATTTTACTACCATGGAAAAGCAGAATTTTGTTATTAGAGAGTGCGATAAACAAAGAGTTTATCGTCGAGAAATGTTAGTGGCGAAACGCGCGATGTGTCAGAACATATTTGATACGTTTATTACGTATCAAAGGACTGTTTTGGGCTTGGTGCAGGTATCGGACCAAGGAGGTTGGAATAAACAAAAAATAGAAAAATGTAAATTTACATCGAATCATGTTAGTATGGCAGTCGAGGACTACAATGCGGGACTCGTGGACTACGGGGAAACACTGGAAAATTATATGGGCAAAATCCATGAATTGAAATTGATAACCAATAAAAACGATATTTCCAAAGCTATACCATACAGCAAAAACCTGTTAGTCGCTGGGTCGTATACTCACTTCTTGTATACTGAATGGCCTGAAGTGGAGTATACAAATAGGATTCGTCGCCAACGGCAGGAGGTGGCAGATGCTATGAAAGCTATGAAGGATGCGAGAAAAAAGAAGCAGATAAAAGCGAATAAGGTAGGACAAAGATTTCAAATTGTTCGTGGTATTAAAGCGTTAGATGAGCAACAGCGACAATCAACACTGAGTAGTAATGATGTAGATGTCAGTTTAAGTAACAAAGAGAAAGATGAAAGGCCAGGCAAGGATGTATTTATGAACAAAGCTGCTAGACGGCAGTCCAACTTCATTGTGGACCAAGCTAATCGTCGAGCTAGTTCAGTTCAGCCTTCATCAGCGAAACAACAAGCTGCTATTGCAAGCACCAAAACTGAAAATGTGGAAGTTGAAAAGAAAGAATCGAATGAAGATCAAATCAAGTATCTCGCTATGCTTGCTGAGGCCAACAATGCGGACTTCGAAGATGACAAGGTGGTTCATTACATTACTGTTTTCCGGCCCAGCTATGAGAAACAAATGATGTTCAAAAAGCTAAATACGTTTGAAATAAATAAATCAATGAGTGCTAAAGCGCTTCTTGGGTTGAGTCGGAATAATAGACGGTACAACATTAGACCCGTTGAGCTGCGATTAATGCCGGTGCAAGGTCTTAAACCTGACGATACACTAACCACAATAAGTAGTGACGGTACACCAAAATTTTTACCACTTTATTTTGAAGACGAAGATGCTCGTAATGAACCTATTGGCTCTTTTTTAAAGGTTGATACAATAAGATTAGTGGTGAGTATGGAAGATCGTGCAATGTTGCGACAGGAACAACGACGCAATAACCGGTCAATTTTACTGCGACTGATTCCTGATTATGAAGAACTTCCAGCTGATTTTACTGGTTGAGTAGATACAGATCTAATTCGTGCACATTATTCTTATGTTCAATATAATCGTTGTAATTTATTGTAAACATTATATTCTTGTAGTGTACTTAGTTTTGTTGCGACATGTATCGTGTTTTTCGTGTGTACTATATTCAGACGATTAAAACTGCTGGATGAGCAATACAGAAGAGCTAAGCAGGATCTCACTTCGTCCAATAGAGTGCAGTTAGTGTAGTAACGGGGATGATCCCCCGGTGATTCGGCACCGGTACCAAGGAAGTGCAGGCTGAGCGTGTCACGCTCTACCAACACCTGGTACCTGGTACCCTTAATAGGATGAGGCGCCTACTAGTCGCGGCGCTTCTGGTGGTCGCAACATGCGGCTTGCAGCATCTACCTTTGCTGCGCACCGCCAGACAAACGGGCGGAGCTGCACTTGCTCGAGCACTTTCGTCGACCAAGATTGCTTCAATTGAATGTGATAAAAGTTCAATAATAACAAGAGGAAATGGGTTCACGAGGGGGGCGGGGATAGGTGCTGTGATTGCTATGCTTGGTGGGTATATCTTCAAAGTTTCTAGATTTGGTAGTGGTAAAATAGTGTCGCAATCAACATCACTACCTGTGACTGTGGTCGCAGCACTATCAAATCTTAGAGGAGGACATGCGGTACCATTAAATGGTGTCGATTGGAGATATTTCGCAGCCGGTGCGATTTGTGCTGCATATAGTCATGGCATAACAACTCCTATTGATGTTGTTAAAACTAGAATGCAAACATCTCCAGAGTCCTATGACAAAGGATTTATACAAGCTGCAAAGGATATTATCTTCACAGATGGTCCCCTTTTCTTGCTGTCGGGGCTATGGCCTACCACAATTGGTTATGGACTTGAAGGAGCATTGAAGTTTGGATTATATGAGACTCTCAAGACTATTTTAACAAAATTTATTCCATATAAGTTTATTGCATTCTTAGTTGCAAGTATATTCGCTGGTATTGTTGCTTCAATCGTATTGTGTCCGATGGAAGAAACTAGAATTAAAATGGTGACAGATGAAAGTTGGAAAAATGAAGATATTATGTCAGGAATACCTAGGTTACTACGTGAAGGAGGAGTACTTACAACATTTGCGGGGCTACCAGCGATGTTAAGTAAGCAAATACCATACACCATATCGAAACAAGTTTCTTTTGATATGATTGCAGCATTATTTTATTATTTCATTAGGGTATTGAATATATATAAAAGTGAAACTGTAATATGGCTTATATCATTAGCATCTGCATTCTGTACCTCGTTGGTATCTTGTATTGGAAGTCAACCGGGTGATATGATACTAACCATGACATATAATAATAAAGATGGCAATAAAGGGTTCCGTTCCATCGTTAAATCTATCTACAGAAGGCATGGGCTGAAGGGTTTCTTCCTAGGATTAGATGCTAGAATTGTACATGTGATATCCATTGTGACATCACAACTAATGCTATACGACATTATCAAAGTCTCCATGGGACTAGGTATGACTGGATCGAAATAGACGTGTAATATAGGTGTATTTATTTACTTTATGCATGTATCAACAATTTAACTACTTCACTGATGTTTTTTAGTCTGAACTAACCCAGTTATTTTTTCGCTTTCTTCCCATAACCTTTTTCTAGCAACACTATCGTTAGCACCAACACCAACCCTAGTAGGTGCACAATGCATGAAATATAATCCTTTGTAATTGTTTGTCTCTATGGAATCCGCTATCGCACAATGTATGCTGCAATATGCACCTTGTGCTGCTGTCTTGCGAAGTAGAATCATTATTGGTGTCGCTAAATAGTCCCCTAATTGCATCCAATAATCCATGTCTCTCGTGACCTCAGTCATGACGCAGCCTGGATGCACACTATTGCATATCACTTTTGACTTCTTATTATCTAATCTTTCTTGTAATTCTTGGGTAAAGAGGATGTTCGCAAGCTTCGACTGGGCATAGTTACTCCAAATATTATAATTTTTTTCAGACATAATATCATCAAAATCATATTTCTTTGCTAATTTGTGTAAGCTTGAAGTAACGTTTACCACCCTACCGTTTGACTTCTCTAACTCTGGTAATAATAAATTGGTTAATAAGAAATGACTCAAATGATTCGCGGTAAAAACCATCTCGTAACCATCCATAGTCTGTTTCCTTTCGGCGCTCATCATGCCTGCATTGTTTATTAAACCATCTAAGTTCAAGTTTAATTCCTTAAAGTCGCGCACAAATTTTTTGACTGAATCGAATCCGCATAAATCTAATTTCCTAAATATTATTCTTTCAGGTGGACATTTCACGGTGCTGATTATTTTTTTTATTGCCTCTTCCGCTTTATCTTTGGATCTACACGCCATCACTACTGTAGCTCCCATTCTAACTAATCCTAAAGCGGTTTGGTAACCAATCCCAGTATTACTACCAGTAACAATATAAACCTTCCCTGTCAAGTCCTTCTGTCTATACTTCACACCGGCAACATACTTACTATACTGGAATACGCATATCATTATACTGCCAAGGATACAAAATCCAAACAGCACCTCCGTATACTCCATTCTCTCCATTCTAGTCGCCGTGTAAGTAAAGAATGTCCATGACCAAACAAGCGATATTTCCGATGCGACTGCAGCCGCATTATCCAGCTCGTGCGTCCCGAAGCGGAACATCTGTAACGTCACTGTATAGACGGTGGACAGCACGGCGCATGCTACTGTGGCCAGCTGCAATCGATCCATTTCTTATCCGCTAATTTATTTATTTCTTTTTCTTGATTTTTTTTTTGAGTTTCAAAAAACCTAGGTCAACTTCAGACCGGCATAGGTAGGTAGGTACGAAAACGGTAATTAAGTAACTAAGTGGAAGCATTCAGTTGCAAGAAGGTCATCCATTAAAGTCTGCACTGCGGCAGAAAAGGGATAGTTCGTTAGTGAAATATACAATAATAGAGACATAGCTCCTCGTTGGTTAGATATCGGCCCAAGAGGCTTTGCGGTTATTTTTATTACTATTTTTCTTCATCTTACTTGAGTTGCTGGGGCTGGATTTGTTCTTCTTTTTCATCTCTACTTTCTTATGGAATTGATTTTTCTTCTTGGGAATTTCAATTATTTCTTGTACTTTATCATTCAAGGAGACAACACTTTCATCGCTACTGTCGCCATCTACATTGTCTACCGCTGCATCATTTTTACCGTCATCGGAATTCTCTTCCTCGGAGTCATTAATGTCCTCATCCGCTTCCGCTTCATCAATTTCATCATCGTCGTCATCATTAGCTGCGTCTCCTATCATCGCTTCGGCTCCCACCACAATATCCTTTAAATAGTAATAGTGTTAGAAAGTAATCAAAAATAATACAAGGAGGTTGAAATGCTTGGATTGTATGGTACTATACTTCTCAGTCTACATCGTCGTAGAGGGAAACCTGATGTTCCATATAGTAAAACTGTAGTTAATACTATTCGTTTATATAGGAGAGATCGCATAGTGTAATCCATTTAGAGCTAGATTACTTTAAATGATGTGATCTGTACTCCTGTTCCAACTAATATGTATAGTATATGTACGTACCTCTAGTGGTGCATCATCCTGCTCCTCTTCATTGACGTTGTCATCATCGTCCGTTTCTTGTTTTGGTGGGGCTACAAAGTATGGTAATTTACCACGTTGCCAGTCATTAATAATGTGGACTGCAACGTTGAACAAGTCTGGCTCTCCGCCTTTGATTAATTTACCTGTTCGCACCGCAACTTTAGCAACAAAATCAATATGGTCATTCCAATCTGAAATTAAATATTGACGCTGAATATACTCCTTCTTCACTCTCTGTAAAATAGGCTCAATAAAGTCTAAAGGATTCGCTAATCTTTCAGCTCTAACTACTCCTTTTAAAACAGTTTCGACCTCATCATCACCTGTGTCATAAACCACACCTGGTGAATCAATTAAAAATATACGACGCATCAGGGTAATATATTGCCAGACTTTCGTTTCACCAGGAACGGGTGCAGCTTTACAGCACTTTTTACCCATTAATGCATTAATAACAGAGGATTTGCCGGTGTTAGGATAACCGATAATTCCCACAGATATTTGTCGTTTATCTGAATGAAGTTTACCGTATTGACGTAACAATGATATCAATGCACCTTTTCCAAATGCATTAGTTAGTGATGCATGGAATGCTAGAGTTGGAAACGATTTTGATAGGATTTTAACCCATTTTCTAGTGACCCATGATGGTACTAAGTCGCATTTATTGATTACAATTACTAAATGTTTGTGAGATGCATTCTTTTTGATGTGCTTTTCGATGTGTTCACAGCGTGTACCAGGAACATTTCTTGCATCAACGACTTGTATAACAACATCAGAACAGTCAAGAACTTTATACAACTCACCCCAAATACGCTTTGATTGGCCTTTTGAAAATAAATCATCCTTTCTCATA
>JACCDO010194318.1_pt1 | contig 14364 bp, 9 predicted proteins | sample 7446101 | NCBI WGS metagenome assembly JACCDO01 (sample SAMN15323440, study PRJNA562643) | freshwater metagenome | isolation source: river surface water | place: USA:Blue River Watershed | collected 2017-08-16
GATATTAGAAGATAAGTTAGATGGAGAATTAGGAAATCATTGGTGGAAAATATATATAGCATCTGCATTTTGGAGTAATATATCCACTCCGATTAATTTATCAATCACACTCTTATCTGCAGTGACTGCTGGTCAAGCAACAACACAGAATATGATAACAAAAGATATGTTTATGAAAGTGAGTATAGCATCATTATTGATATCAACATTGAATACATTTTTTCGACCTCATCAACAATTTATGCAGAATATGGATGTAATGAAGAAGGTAAATGAATATGGATTTGAATTTGAAGATATTTATTATTCATCGAAGAGTAGTTTTGAAGATTATTATAAAAGATATTATTTATATCGAAACTTAATGATTCGATATCATAAATATAGAAATTTGATATCACCCGACCAACAAAATTATTTTACAGATTTAATCTATTATATATGTTTAAAAAGTTGTTTAATGAATAATGACAAATGGTTAGATATTGATGCAAAACATATGGACCATGAGGAAAAAAAAGAGAATAAAGAAGAGATGGATATAGAGAATCAAATAGATATGAAGAAGATTAAAGGACTTGAATTACTACAAAAGAAAGATACACTAGCACTAAATTGAGTCGTATGTAAAAAATTTACTTATCAAGATTTGATATATATTCATCATGATAATTTTTATATTCATTTGATTCTGAATAATATTCATTTTTTGGCATATTCGTCATTAAATATTCACCAGACCGTCGATATAAAAGAACAGCAATTTTATTTTTGTCACCTTGAAAAAGATATTCAGTATGTTCAGGTTCTTTTGTATAAACATCTTTTTTTAATAGTTTGTCATAATAATGATAAAAAGTTGTGTTAATATGTCCAATATCTAAATGATGATAATGAAAAAGATGTTGACCATCTTCATCAGAATCTAACATTTTTTTTGTGAATTCATATTTTTTTAAATTGGGTATTTTATCATGAGAACCTTGATAAGATTGTTTTTTTTCATAAATATCTTTAATTGATAAATATAAGTAAAATCCTAATTTTGGAAGATAAAGAATATAAAGGAGAGGAATATTTTTACAAAATGAATTTTTCAAAGAATAAATATATCCATCTTCATAATCGATGATCTTTTCAATCTCTTCGCCATTGGATAATATTTTTTTTTCCATAATTTATATATTTTATAATTATATATTTTTCTTTAAGATGTTTATATTGTAATAAAAAAAAAATAATTTTAGTTAGATGTATGTTTTTGAATTATTTAAATAAAATGAAAGAATATTCTGTTATTTCTGGATTTGATGAGAATACTATATTAAAAAGTCCGAAGAGTGAATTTAGATATTTATGTTATTTTTTTCTTGATATCATTCGAAGATATTCATTACCTAAAATTAGTTTAAATCATCCTTTTGAAGCAGTTTTAATTGAATATCGACCTTTACCTCATTTAGAGTTTTTAATAAGAAATATGATATTAAAATTAGGTGAAGGATGGTCTCATACTATTATTTGTGGTAATTTAAATTATTTATTTATCAAGGATATATGTGATAATATTTCAAATAATATAAAAATAATAAAATCTGATTATGATAATTTAAATCAATCGACTTATAGTGAATATTTATCAAAAAGAGAATTTTGGGAACAATTTTATGGTGAAAAAATATTAATTTATCAAGAAGATAGTTGTATTTTTAAAGAAAATATTAATCAATTTACAAAATGGGATTATATTGGTGCTCCATGGCCAGAACATCAAAATGATAATACTTACGGTGTAGGTAATGGGGGATTTAGTTTACGAAGTAAAAAATGTATGTTAGATGTAATCTCCAAAATATCTATATATGATACAGTTTATAATTCTTCGACAATATCATTTATAAAAAATTGTTCTTTATCTACACCACCAGAAGATGTATATTTTTCATTAAATATGATTCAATATCAAATTGGTTTAGTAGCGGATAGAGAGGAGGCAAATAAATTTTCTTCTGAATGTATATTAAATGAAGATAGTTTAGGAGGTCATAATTTTTGGTTACAAAATCCATTATGGAGAGAACAATTTATATTGAATGTATTTACAACATGTGTAATTACTTCACCATATGGTTTAAATATTGGTGGTGGAGAATCGTATTTATTACACATAGCTAAATTCTTTATTTTATATAAAAAATGTATCATATTATTATGTGTAGATGAAGAATATGAAGTTAAAAAAAATACAATTTGTACTATATTAGGAGAAGAATTTTTACCATATTTTTTATTTTATTCATATTCAAATCATAAACAGTTTTATAAAAAAGTGAATTACCATTTTGATATGTCGAATTCTAAAATACCTTCATTAGAAGGATTATCAAAAGATAATTCGAATAATTATTTTCATTGTCAATTTCCATTTGATATGAAAGATATTATATCAGAATCTAATAAAAAAATATTTTATACTTATCATAAAATTATTTTAAACTCACCATTTACAAAAAAATATTATATGGAATGTATGAAAAATATATTAAATCCCAATCAAAAAATACATATTATTTATCCTTCAAGTTATAAAAATATGAATCAAATTATGGATTCAAAATTAATAACTTTGAAAGAAGAATTATCTTTTGTGATGGTTGGACGTATCTTTGAATATAATCCCAACGCGAATAATAAAAATTTTGATGTGGCTCTAGAATGTTTTGAAAAAATTAGTAAAAAAGGATTTAATAATTTTTCTATTTCTATTATTGGTCAAGTATATGATCAAAATACATTAGAAAAATTAAAATCATATAAAATTAAAAATCTATATTTTTATACAAATTGTTCAAATGAAAAAAAATATGAAATATTAAAAAAATCAAAATATATAATTAATTTAACAGGAATAAATCGAAAATTAGATGAAGAAGCTTATTCTTTTGAACATTTTGGAATATCTATAATAGAAGCATTAATATGTAAATGTATACCAATTTCTATAAATGGAGGTTTTCCTCCTTATTATATTAATGATAAAGTAAATGGATATAAAGTACAATCACAAAAACATTTAAATTATTTATTAGAACGTATAATTATACATCAAGAACGATTAAAAAATGAAGATATAAATTTTGAAGAATGGATATCTAAATTTTCGGAAGAATCTTTTCATAAATCTTTATTAAACGTAAATTAAAGAAAAAAATGACAAAATAATTATTAACAAGTAAAATGTTAATAATTTAAAAAAAACAACATTAAAACATGTCAAGTACTTTTACGTTTGATGACTTTATCATGAACGAAAAGCTCATGCCGATGGTAAAGAGAATTGTGGGAGAACATTATTCAGGATATGAACGTTATCCTATTCCTGAACACAGTTCAAATGAACGTATCTTTTTCATTGGATTGGTAAAGCCAATCATCAAGAACTATCTTACTTTTCCAGATGGTGTAAACCATGAGGTCGATTGTATTCAAATCAAAATTATTGAAAAAGAGGATGGATATTATACTCAAGTTAATTATCGTTCAAAAGATACGTCATATTGGTGTGTATCCATGAATCCTTCCTATAATGTACTTGTTCATCCCTCTGATGATTTTCGTACTTTCCAATGGGTTGTATGTGATTCTATGAAGAATGACTAATATCTTTATTATTATGATTATAAAATAAACTATTTTTCATATTGAAAATTATATTTTTTTTGATAAAAATCAATAATTTTTTTATAAATATTAAATTCAACTTTTGGATCACAAAAGGTTGACATAAATTTGTATGCATTTTCACTTATTTTTTTACACTCATTTGGATGATTTTTACACCATTCTAATTTCTCTTCAAAATCTGTAAATTCATCATTTAATGGTACATAATGATAAAAAGGTATTAATAAACCCTCCATTAACCAACTTTCAAATTTAGGTCTTCTCATCAATACCACTGAATTAGAAGCAAGTTTCCAATTTATTCCAGAATCTTTGTCATTACCTTCAATTGATACAATATATTTATATTGACACATATCTTCCATTGACAACATCTCTTTTGATAATTCAGGGTATTGTTGATTTTGTTGAAAATTTTTATTAAATATTAAACCAACATTATATTTATTTATATATTTTTCAACAAAATTTTTTCGTGCTTTCTCTTCAATACCAGTATTAATTCCGCGATATATAACATCATCTATTTTATTATCCCATTTAAAATTTTTTTTATATATTTTTTCATAAGCAATCCAATGACGATGATATTCTAAAGGTAATAAGAAAGCATTTTTATGCATATTTGTTTTTCTAACTTTTTGTAAAGATGGATATTCTAAATTGTTATATCCATCAGCATTGATTGTAATACAAGGTATTTCTAATGGATATCCACAATTTATACCCCACCACCATCCTTGTTTATAATTTCCATGTTTATGAGGAAAGTTTTCAGGAGGTTCTGATTGAATACCTGCATAATAATACGGTTTATGCCATTGAAATTTTTTTATATCTTCTGTAATCATAATATTTTCAGTCTTTGGATCTTCTGAATATAAAGTATTTGTATAATATTGAAGTCTAAATTCTTCTGAATATTCCATCTATCTATTTATATTCTTAATATATTTTATTTATTCAATATTATCGATTTGAATAAAATAATTCTAAAAAAAATAATAAGTATCGATCTCTTCATATATAGTTTATATGGGTGGTGGTCTCTATAATATGTTTATAAGATAATTATTATTATTTAAGGTAATAAAGTTGGTGAATATTGATTTGCTATGTATTTTTGAATAATTTCAATAACATCTCTTAACTTTACTGATTTTTCTAAATCAGCTTCACTAAAGTTAAAAGGATCTACATATTGAATGGTTTGATTTACATATGATAATGATGGTTGGAATCCTAATAATGAAGATTGAATCGAAGTAATGGATGATTCAGCACTGTCTAAACGGGTTCCATGAGTGGATAATGAAGTATCAACACCATCAAGACGGGATTCATGAGTAGATAATGAAGTATCAACACCATCAAGACGGGTTCCATGAGTAGATAATGAACTATCAACACCATCAAGACGGGATTCATGATTGGATAATGAAGTATCAACACCATCAAGACGGGATTCATGATTGGATAATGAAGTATCAACACCATCAAGACGGGTTTCATGAGTAGATAATGAAGTATCAACACCATCAAGACGAGTTTCATGAGTGGATAATGAAGTATCAACCTCATCAAGACGGGTTTCATGAGTGGATAATGAAGTATCAACACCATCAAGACGAGTTTCATGAGTGGATAATGAAGTATCAACCTCATCAAGACGGGTTCCATAAGAAGTAATGGATGATTCAGCACTGTCTAAACGGGTTCCATGAGTAGATAATGAAGTATCAACACTATCAAGACGAGTTCCATAAGAAGTAATGGATGATTCAGCAGTGTCTAAACGGGTTCCATGAGTAGATAATGAAGTATCAACACTATCAAGACGGGTTCCATAAGAAGTAATGGATGATTCAGCACTGTCTAAACGGGTTCCATGAGTAGATAATGAACTATCAACACCTTCAAGACGGGATTCATGAGTGGATAATGAACTATCAACATCATCAAGACGAGTTCCATAAGAAGTAATGGATGATTCAGCAGTGTCTAAACGGGTTCCATGAGTGGATAAAGATGATTCGGTATTACCTAAACGAGATCCTAAAGTAGAGAGTTGAGTAGAATGAGTAGATAAAGAAGAATCGATAGTATTTAGGTGAGAATCATGAGTTCCAAGTCTATTCTCAGCATTATCTAAGCGAGTAGAATGAGAACTAATTTGTGAAGAATGTGTTGATAAAGAAGAATCAATGAATGATAATTGTGAGTTTATGGTATTAAAAGAAGAATCATGACCACTTAAACGACTTTCACAATTATCTAAACGAGTAGCATGAGCACTAATTTGTCCGGTATGGGTACTGGTAATAGTATCTAAGTTAGATAAATGTGTATCATGAGTACTTAAACGATTTTCATTAGAAGTGATACGAACTTCATGATTATTTATTTGAGTAGAATGAGTATTAGTTGTATTATCTAAAGTAGAAAAATGAATATCATGAACTCCTAAACGACTTTCATTGGAAGAGATTCTACCTTCATGATTAACAATTTGATTATTATGAGAAGTTAAAGAGGAATCAATACCACCTAAACGACTATCTACAGTATTGAAGTGAGTATCATGAATTCCTAATCTATTTTCAGAGGAAGTTAATCTACCATCATGAATATTTAATTGTGAAGAATGAGAAGCGGTAGTAGTATCTAAATTGTTTAAATGAGTATCATGATTACCTAAACGAGTTTCAGAACTATTTAAACGAGATTCATGTAAAGCAATTTGGGAAGTATGAATTCCGGTAGTATTATCTAAAGTAGATAAATGTCCATCATGTCCTCCTAATCTATTTTCACATGATATAAGTCTTCCATCATGAACTCCAATTTGTGATGTATGAGTAGAAGTTATGCCATCAAGTACACTTAAATGAGTATCATGAGTGTTAAGACGGATATCATTGTTATTTAATCTAGATTCATGAATACTAATTTGAGAAGTATGAAGTTGAATATCATGTACAGACCCATCATGATTCATAATTTTAATTCTTTCATCACCATCCACAAAGACTTTACCAAAGATAGAACCAGATGAACCTTCAATAGATATTCCTGAACCAATAGCAGTACCATCATTACCTCCTTTATTTAAAGTTATTTGGGAATCTTGAATATCAGTATTTGTTGAAGATACTGAGTTAAGACTACCTTGTATATGAACAACATCATTAACTTTACCCAAATAGATATGTTGAATATTGTTATTTGCGGGATTACCGATATAAATACTACCATTTGATACAGATTCACCAATAGTAATATTATGAGATGAATATTGAAGATAGGTAGTATTATCGAGGGCTTTCAAATTTTCATTTTGTAAATTACCGGTAATACGAGTATTAGATGATACAGTTAAAGGTTGATTCATTTGAACAGAACCATTAACAGTAAGTGAACCACCTACAGTCTCATTACCAGAGATGATACTATTTTGAGCATTGAGCATACCATTTACATTCAATTGATTATTGATAGTAGTGAGTCCTCCACATGTGAAAGTACCTCCAACTGAACTTTGTCCATAAACATTTGAAACACCTGTAGTAATAGAAGAGGAGTTAATATTTTGATTTACTTGTAAATTACCTAAAACATTTTCATTACCATTTACTTGTAAATTAGATTGAAGTTGAGCATTACCACTAACTTCTAAATCAATGAGACGACCAACTTTTGTAATCTGTTGTTGATTTGAAGTTGTAATTTGACCTTGAATACGAGTGGCATTTAAGTCTTGACAGTTGACAGCATTAATAACTTGAAGTTGTGCAAAACCTCCACGACTAACCATTTCAAGTTGGTCAGTCATACCAAAAACGAGAGATTCAAGATGAGTAGGGTCAAAAGTAGGGCCTGGTGGTCCCATGGGTCCCATAGGTCCAATAGGACCTTGTATACCCATTTCTCCTCTTTCACCTCTCTCACCTTTTTCTCCAGATAATCCTCTAGGACCGACAGGACCTACAATACCTTGAAGACCTTGATCACCCTTTTCACCTTTTTCACCACGAAGACCTTGAGGACCAAGAGGTCCCATTGGACCAGCAGGTCCCTGAGGAAGCGACAATGTGTTCGAATCGACCGTGATAAGCACCATTTTTATACTTCTTTACTATATTTTTTTTTTCATTTCGATAAAAATAAATTTTTACGTATCATAATAGGTAACATTTATGTTTTTTACCTTCATAAAAATATTTTTTATGATAAGGTCAATAATAATTTTTATCTTCATATTACCAGAGAAAATAATTAAAGACATCTAGATAAATAATTGTTACCAATTGTAGTAACTCATAAGAAAAAAATGATTCATTGTATAAAAAATATGGTAAACAAATTTTTCTTAAGAAAAAATGCGTACCATAAAAAAATATTTTAAATATATGAAGATGAAAGTGTTACTAACATGAGTCATAAAATTTATTTTTATCGAAATGGAAAAAAAAATATGATATAGAAGTATAAAAAAATGCCCGTCGCTCGTTCAATCTTTTTACAGGATGTTCAAACATCATTGGTTCAACCGATTCAGACCCCCAATACATTTGGTGGAGATGATGTACAGTATTTAAATAATACAAATACGGCAGAGGAACCTTCTCTCATTATTAATCCTACACCTTTTGAGGCATTTGATTTACCGGAGATAGCACAAATCAATCCTAATTTTATTCCTTCAGTGATACCAACTATGGAGAATACAATTATTACCAGTCTTGATGCTCAGAGGGATCCAATTCAAAAAGCAGTAATTAATGATTTAGTACAGATAGCGAATCAAGTGAATAATCGTGCTGATATAGAATTACTTCTTCTTGAAAAGATGAATATGATACTTCAATATCTTCAAACTTCGATTCGTTCAACTTCCTATGCGAATAAAGTTGTTTATTTATTAAATGATTTAAATAGTCGTAATAGTATTAGTTATACAGGATTTACCAGTGGTACAGTAGAAGCTATTCAAGGTGTTCAATTAAATCCTAAATCGCGTGATAAAGGTGGATTCCGTTTTTTTAATCAAAATGTATTAGATGGATTCCAAAATCCAATTTCGGTACCTCGTCCTCAATTCTCACTCTTTAAAAAATCAAACTTCCGTACCTCTGAATCTTTCCAGGATTTCCAATGTATATTTGCTCGTGTTAAAAATAATACATATCAATTAGGACAAAATCAATTCTCAGCTCCTACTCTTGTCTTCTCATTCTTCTCAAAGATATCCAATAACCTTCTTTACAAAGTTTATTTTACTTTACAAGATTCATTCTCTGTTTATAATAACATCTCAATGAATACTTCTCTTATTGCCTGGGGAGATGATCCTCGTAAATTTAACTTCTCATCTCCTCGTGATTATGATTATCTTGTATTATTAAATTCAAGTTATATCTATCGTGTAGAAAGATTTGATGGTTCAACCCTTGAGATTGATAATACTCTCTCTCCCGACTATATCAGTAAAAATGAACTTATTAACTATATGAATCCTCTCATTCTCAAAGAAGTCTCTCTTCAATTTTTACCTGATAATAATAAAGATGTAAATCCTATTGATACTACTTTATATAGTTTTGGTACCATTATTCGTGGTGGATTACCTCAAGAATTTGTCTGTTTCCAACAATAAACAGAATTATATATATTTTTTTTTAATATATTTATTTTATCGTTTTGATAAAATATTTATCATTTGACATTAGAAAGATGAGTCGAAGAGATATGAGATTAAGTCATCATCAGAAAATGCATCTTCAACAAAAAAGGAAAAAAAAAATAAATAAAAAAATAAAAAAGAAAAATAAAAATAAAAGATCCTATCCCCCGAAAAGAGTTCAACGTCGCCGACGTCGACAAAATCAACAAAAAAAATCAAATTTAAAAGAAGAATTGAATCAAATGATTCAACAATCAATACCCCAATCTATTTTTATGAAAACGATTGATAATATAAATATCAATCATGATAAAAATATGATTTATTATGATTTTAAAATAAAAGATGAATATTTTACCCATATTACTTTAAATGGTATTTTAAATCAAGAATTTTATGGTATTCTTCAATTATCTTTTATAGATATAGTGACCAATCATAAATATTTTGTATATGAATATAATACATCAAATTCTATTTATGCGTCTATTCATCAATTTGGATTATCGATTGAAAATAATTTTTATGTAAATCCATCTTCTATTATTAAATTATATGATGAATCTATACTAAATGAGTTTAATTTTACTTTACCAAATTATGATATGTCTAAAAAAACGAGTCATGAAAAATATCATGTGATTCGTATGATATTACACTTTAAACCAAATTTAAATAAAAATAGTGATACGAATAAAAGTGATTTTTATCCTTCTACAATGATTTTATCAAATCCAGATATTAATGCGGATTTTTTCAAAACATTCGATTTTAAATTACTTAAATTAAAGATCGATGTATACGAAAATAAAAAAATATTATTTAATGACTCTAAACCTCTTACTATTAATGTATATCATAATACTTACAAATCACCATTGAAAATAAATCATCAAAATATATTTGATATTCAACATTATAATGATGAAGATTATTGGTCTCAGTTTAATCAAAATGAATCAATATTACAATTAAATAGAACAAAGACATTTGTTCAAAATGTCACTTCAGGTGAAAAATTAATTTTCTTCCCTTAAATTATTCAAATTGTTCAGCATATTGATAAATAGAATGATGATAAGGATAAATACCTTTATCTCTTATTTCAAAAATCTTATAATTTTCAATTTTATGTATAAAATATATATCATGTGAGATAATAAGTACACCTCCATTATAAGAATTTATTCCTTCAATTAATCCTTCTATTGTTTCAATATCTAAATGATTCGTCGGTTCATCAAAAAGAATAATATGAGGACGTTGAATCTGTAAAGAACAGAATGAGACTCTCGCCTTCTGTCCTCCCGATAATTCTCCTATCTTTACATTACATAAATCATTATTCTCAATCTTCTGTATACCTACTTTCGATAATATTGCTCTCGACTCTTCTACGCTTATATCACTCTTTAACTTCTTTAAATATTCTAATGGTGTATCTTCTAATGGAAGATTCTCTATCAATTGTTGATGATAATATCCTAATCGAATTCTTCCATCCACTATAATCGTACCCTCATTCGGTTGATATTTTCCCATAATTAAATGATACAATGTAGATTTACCTACTCCATTCGCTCCTACAAACACATAACGACTCTCCATATTAATACCAAATTCTATTTTTTTAAATATATGAGGTGTATCCAGTGTATATGAGAATGATACACCTTCTATTTTGATTACACTCATATGTTGGATATGTGAGACCTCCGGAAAATGAATCTTTACTTCATATTTTCGATGAGGTCTTTTCACCTCATTCTTCTTTATCCATTCTTTTAACTCTTCTGGTTTCATTCCTTTATTCTTCTTCTGTAAAACTAATTTTTTCGAATATTCATCATATCTTTTTCGATAATTTTCATCTTCAGTCTCTATAAATCTCATCATCTTATCATATGAACCTTTCATCGTGTATATTTTAGGTCCTTCACCTGTTGGATTACCTATATACCATAACTCATTACATACATTCTCTATAAAATCAATCTGGTGACTCACAATCATCAAACATTTTTTATAGGTTGATAAATAATGTGATAACCATATCACATGATGCAAGTCCAAATGATTCGTAGGTTCATCCAATATTAATACCAATGGTTCAATCACCAATGCCTTCGCAATCATAATACGCATCTTCCAACCTCCAGAATATAATCCAATCTTCTTTCGATAGTCTATGATTCCTAAACCATGTAAAATCTTTTTAACTTTTGAAAAATATCTGTCATATTCTTGATATTCATAGGATTCAATCAATCTTTGATACTCTTCCATCTCTTCATCTTTTAAATTCTCCATCTCCTCCTCATATCTTTCCACCCTCTTATTCATATCATATATCTTCTTATCCGTCTTTAACATAAATTCTAATATTGTATCTTCTTTCTCTTCTATCACTATATCCTGATTTACCATTAAAGGTTGATAATCAGTCTTCTCCAAAAATAATTGATACACCTGTTTTACTGTCATCGTTTTTCCACACCCATTTTTACCGATTAAACCTATTCTCGAATCATTCGAAATAATAATATCCGATTCTTCGTATATCTGTTTTTTACCAATCAATAATGATTGATTCTTTTCACATAATATAACTCGACTCGTCATTTTTTTTAATTATATTTTTTATATATCATATTCTCTTATATTTTTTTAAATATAAAAAATAATAGAAGAATGAAATAAAAATAAAAAGATTATGAAAAGAAACCTTTACAATAATGAGTTGGATATTTCCAGAATAAATGATTTTGTAAGAATCCTTTTTGTAAAAAGAATTGATTCATCTTTTCATAAAAAGAACAGATACATCCTTCTTCTATCTCCTCTTCAGGTAAAATCTGAGTTTCTTTTCTTCTTTGACAATAATAACAATTTTTTTTTATACTCTGATAAATCCATTCTTTATCTTCTTCTCTAATATACATCGATTCTTGTCGATTTTTAATATATCCATTCTGATATAATATTTCTAATAAGGATATCTGTATATCTATCATATTTTTCTCTTTATCCGTATCAAAAAGATAATAGATATAATCTTTTGTATTTTGATTTTTATTTATCTTAGTAAACATAATAGAAGGTTTTATCCATTCTCTCTTATCAACATGTAAGATTGCTTCTGAATATCCTAAATCAATTAAATCTTCAATACTATGGTAATCACCGATTTGTATCCAAAATAAAAATAATCTTGAATCAAATTCACCTCCATTTTTTTCGAAAAACCATCTCCAAAAATCTTTGGTTAAACGTTTACCACCCGTAAAATAGATAAGTTGAATTAATGTCTCCATATTTATTTTATGTTTTTCATATCCATATTTATATAATAATTCAATATTTTCTTCTTTTTGATGAATCATACTGATTAAAAAGATATGATCTAATATGGTATTTATAATACTTTTTCTATCTATGTCAAGAGAAAAGATCTTTTTCATCTTCTCAGTAATCTTAATTTGACACTCTTCAAATTGTGTGTGGTCTAATTCTTGAATATAAGGATGATTCATAGAATCATACTTTTTATCTAAAAATATATCTAATAGAAAAGGTTTATCAACCAGATTTAAAAAAATAGATGTATATACTAAAGGTGGTTGATAATATTGAAAAATATATTGAGATATATCATTTACCGATAATTTTTCAACTAAAAAAAGTATATAATCTTTCTTTACATCCTCCGTACCAAAAAGAAAATTACTTGTGTTTACAATTTTATGTAAAAAATGAAGATAATTAATATTCTTGATTTGTAAATAGTTAATTATTTCCATAAAATACGAAAAATCTTCGTGTTTATAAAAATAAAACAAATCAATCATCGATGAATCTTCACATTTAAAATTTATCTTTCTCTTTTTTATCTCCTCATATATGATTTTAAATAAATCTCCATATTGAATCGATTCATTCACTATTTTTTGTAAATAATCTTTATATACTTCATCCTTCTCTTTATCATACAAATCAAATAAAGATTCAATACACAATTTTTTCATTTTAGAATCAAGAAGATAAAATATTTTTTTTGTAATTTTTTCGGGTTCTTCTAACTCATCTTCCATACATTTTTGTTTTATAAAAAAAAGAATATATTCTTTCTTTTTTTTATAGGATATTTTTTGAATATAAATATTTTGAACCAATAATGATAAACATAAAAATACTTGTAATGGTTTATCAAAATGAAAGTTTAATCTTATCCTTTTATAAGTTTTATAAAAGAATTCATAAATACTTAAATCTTTCCATAAAAAATCAGAATTACCTCCAAAAAATAGATAAAAAATGGATACATCCCAATCATTAACAATCCATTTGTAAATATCTTTATCCCATAATATCCATTCTTTTAACATATCTATATTTTTATGATTTTTATAAAAAGATGAACTTAAAAATACATCTCTTTTACTCTTATAAATCATAGAAAGTAAGATTCTGTCTTCATTCTGTATATATTTGATAACTTCATCTATACATATATCAATATTTGAATATTGTAAAAATGAATATAAAAAGTGATTAGAAAATCTTGAATTCTTCAAAAAATAATGATATTTGGAGGATAAATCAGATATTTTTTTATGTTGTTTTAACAATTCATCTTTATCATCTTTCTCTTTCTCTCTTCGTGTCTTAACCTTAACTTTCATCTCTCCATTCTACTCTTTTTTTATCTTTATATTATATTCATTTTTCAATTTAAAGAAAAAGAATCAATTTTTTTAAGTTCAAATTTAAAATGAAAAATAGAAGAATGAAATATATATAAAGAATGATAGAAGTGGAGAAGTATGATTTATTTATCTTTGATTTTGATGGAACGATTATCAACACGGAGTATTTTCATTATTTAGCCTATATAAATGTTATATCAAGAATATTAAATAAGGATGTTGAAGAGATGAAAGGGAGATTAACATATGAGATATATGAGAAGTTTGCCCATTCACTTCAAATAAAAGATA
>JACCDO010463686.1_pt1 | contig 14362 bp, 14 predicted proteins | sample 7446101 | NCBI WGS metagenome assembly JACCDO01 (sample SAMN15323440, study PRJNA562643) | freshwater metagenome | isolation source: river surface water | place: USA:Blue River Watershed | collected 2017-08-16
TGCTTTGCGTCTGCTATTGCCTCCTCAAACAGCGATTTAGACATTTGAACTCCTGTACGTCATCTAATTATATGATTACTTGTCATCTTTCTGTGACATTTTAATCATGAGGTTTGCTTTAAGTAAAGATCTCTTAGCGGGATCTATTGAATCAAATATATCATTAATTCTGATTTTGTCTCCAATTGGATCAAAATCTTGTGCTTGTGACCAACCACGTGTTGTCGCTTTAAACATTTTACCAGGCCTTGTTGTATAGGCATAATTTGTTTTAAAGCCACCTGCTGCTGGGCCATCAAATTTTTTATAAAGCGTGCTAAATGGGAATGGTGAAATTCCTTGTTTAATTTCCAACTCTTGAATGAGATTTTCGAATAAGTCTAATCTCATTTTTGTCAAAGAGCTTCGATCATTTCTATATTGTGCTGGCCCTCTTGCAATAGAGCTCATTCCTGTCTTCTTTAAGACTGCATCAAATAGCTCTGGATCTTCAGCGAACACATCATCTTTGTCATCGACAACGTCATAAGGATACGTCGAAGGTGCCGGATATGATTGACCCGAAGATTTTGTCTTCGTAGTACCATATCCGGCACCCGCGTTGGCGTCGCCTAAACGATTATGAACGACGCGCATCATGGCTTTTTAAGTTACTACCTCGTCACTTGTTGCATATGAGTAGTCTCTGCCTAATGATGTCGCTAAAGTCTGTGTTGCTATAGCTGTAGATGAATTATTTGGCGAGATAGTTGTTCCACCGCCGCGGCCAAACTGTTTTGTCGCTGCTGTGAATGCGTCAGGAAGTGTTCCTGCGAAAGGTGCTTGATCTCTTGCATCAAGTGATCCAGGGCCAGGTGACGTTAAATTAGGAACATATGCTGATGCTGGATTACCAAGACCTGGAAACTCTGCTGCTGTTGGAACGGCATCATAATTTGGTGGATCATTTTCACCAAAATTTAAATTAACATCAGAACTAAATCCGTAGTATCCTGCTGTTCCTTGAATATCTCCTGTAGGTGTAACATATGTTGTTGATCCTACAGTAAGTTCTGCATTACCTTGAAGTAATGCAGCACCGTAAATATTGCGAACGGGATCAGCTGCGTAGGTAGGATCGACGAGTGGTGATCCAGGAAACATGCTTTCCAAATTAACTTTATTGCGATGTCCTAGACCACCAATGGCTACACCATCATCATCAGGTCGTGTTGTGATTGATCTCATAGATCCTCCTACTACTAATTATCTAGTCTTAGAGGTCGTTAATGATCTTCTTGCGAAGAGCAAGGCGACGCTCCTGGACGAGACCGAGCTGGCGCTGGAGCTTAATCTCAGCCTCTTTGAGAGCCTTGTAACCTTCAACATCGCCTGGACCGTGGCCGTCACCCTTGACAGACTTTTCGCTTGAAGCATGTGTACGCTTCTTTGCGTGAGAAACATTGCTAGGATCTTCCCAGCCTGACTCGTCCATATCAAGGTGCATTTCTTTAGCAGCAGCCTTGTTTGCCTTGAGCATCTCGCCCTCAAGTTTCTTTTTCTCCTCAAGAACCATTCTCTTGAGCATTGCAGGTGTAAGCTTAATTGCCATAATTAACTCCTATGGGGTACATTTTATAAATATCTTTAACGATCACATTTTTTAAGCAGATGTTCTTTTCTCTGAAAAAGCTAGCATTGCCCATTTTGAAGATGACTCGCCAAAGACGTCTGTTGGATCGCTCTTTAACATGACACGAGCTGCAGGATCGCCTGATGACGCGACCATCAATTCGTGATTTTGTGTTTTTGAATGTCCTTCGTCAATGATTGGTGTCCCTCTCGTTGCCGTATCTGCAAGCATCTCTTGTAGAATTGGATCACTCGTTATTCCTGTTAAAGTCTTTTTATCTGCAATCGGCCTTCTGGCAGGAGGTGCTGCTTGCTGGCTTTCGCGAGGCAAAAAATTAATTTTGTCAGATATGTTACTACGAGTCTGTGTCTGCTGTACAGGATTGCGTATTACACCTTTAGACTCGTTTATTTGCGTAACTGTTGTATTCAAACCTTCAGCAAGAATTTCAATTAACGCTTCTTTGACTATAGATTTAAGATCTTCTCTTGACAACTTCATAAACTACCACCTTAGTACGTCATTGAAGATTCTATCAACTCTGTCGGACTTATTAAAAACTCTTTTGAGATCATTAGGATTTATTACTCTTGACTCATTAATAAATGCACCAGGAGTTGATGGTTCTGATACGATGTCAAAACAAATTAATTGAAAATCTTCTTGGACAACCAGCGAGCTACCTTGCTGTTTTGTGGATCCTACGCCTCGAGAAGAAATGCCTAATGTCACACCTGATTCTACAAGACTTTGAAGAATTTTTCCGCTAGGTGTGTCTAGAAGCTCAACAACTCCAAAGACAGTGTCACCATCCATCTTGGCTTCTTTAATAAGATGCGAAGCATTCTTAAGCTCAACAACGGAAGTGTCGGGGTGATCGCACTCGCCGAGCGCACGATTTTCCCGAATAAACTTTTGGTAATTGATTATTTCTCTTTCAAGAATCGCTCTAGGGTAAATTCTGCCATTTTGATTAAGAGTATCAGCACGCTGAATTACACCTCGTAGTAAAATTTTTCCTCCGTTCATCGAACGAGATTCTTTTACTAACATTGGATTGTATTGGAGAGCTGTCCACTCTTTAAGTAATGTCATAGACATCTTATGACTCCTTTATCTCATTGATCATTTGCGTAAGTGTCATTAGCTTGGAAATCTTATCATCATCAACTGATTCGAAGTCAAGCAATTTGATCTTGTTTTCAACAATTGATGCTTTTTCAAGCACATATTTGTCTTTCTCTACTTTGCGCAAAGCATCTAGAGAATTTAGAGATTCTTTGACAATTTTTCTTGCTTTTTCTCTAATCATGATTCCATCGTCATTTTGCATAGAGAAGACATAATCTCTAATTAGATTCTTTTGTTCAAGAGTTAATTTGTCATTGTATTTTTCATTAAACTTTTCATTCATGATCTTAACAACAAGCGTGTCAACATCTTGATTTTTGCTTTCATTAATCATGTCATCATCTTTCTTATCAGATGTCAACCAATCTATTAATCTTGATTCTAAGATAACAGACTCTGTTAGATTAGATCTATCACCTTGCGACCACTCATTAATAGTCGATTGGATAGTTGCAAAAATCCTATAGTTAGGTACTTTTCTATAATAAAAATCAACATCTACAAGCTGGTGATTAATATCACGTATCAAAGAAGACTTTTCTTTAATAAGACTGTCATGATTAAATCTCTTAACTGCAGCTTTAGACTCATTAATAATGGCAGCTGCAACAGCGCTGTCTTTGACAGTCGACTTTGCAAGCGCATTAAATAATCTAAATTCCTTATAGAGCTCTGTATTTTGATTGTAATGTTTCGACAAAATATCGAGAGCCTGTTGTGCTTTATTCTTCTTGTCTTCTATGAGATAAGCAGAGACTGCACGTACTAGTAGCTCATAGATTATTCCAACATTTCGCTTTTTATTATGGTTCATTTTCATCATCCCCTGATGTATTATCTGACTCAGAGTTTCTAAATTCTGATTTCTTAACTGACCTAATGATTGATTCTATCTCTGATCTTCTAGTATTTTGATTTTTACTTTTCTCTGCTAAATATTCATCTAAATCGTAATCATCACTTTCGTCCATAGGATTTTTAAAAGGATTTATAAGATCGCTCTTGGCACCAAAAGGATGTGAGATAGAATCTGTTTGTTTATTTGTGTGTTTTGTGAGTCTTGAATGATCAACATTTTGATTTAAAGAATTTTTTCTTCTCTTTCTATTCTTAATGTCTCGTTGAACATAATTTGCACCTGGTGCTGTCTCACCTAATAAGCTCTTCTTTAAAGATAAATTTGCGCTAGGTCTAATCGGTCTGCCTGATGTGGTAAAATCGTTTAAGGAGACTAGATTATCAAAGTCATCTTCGTCATCAGACTCTTCAAGCGGTGGTGACGGTGGGCCGCCTGGTGCCCCAATGTCAGTTGGTGGTCCGCCCATTTCTGGGCCGGGTTCACTGCCGTCAGGATTAGGCATACCAATGTCCTGTTCGCCTGGTGCAGGTTCAGGCAATTTAACAGCTTCGATCTTAAGTGCCATTTCTTTATCTTTGAGCAGGCCCTTTTCAATAGATCTGATTTCATCATCAGACATCATGAAGACATTTTTTCTAATCCATTTTTTATCAACAAGGCCTTCAACGCCTGCTGCAGATTGTGCAATGGTAAATTTGGTTGTGTATAGTTCGAGCTTCTGCTGTTGCGCGATTGTTGATGGATTTGTTAGCTTAAGTTCGAAGTCAAGAAGATCAGAACCATCAAATCCATGTGCATGTAGATGAATAATGGCAATCTTATTAAGCTCAGAAAGTATTGTACGCTGAATTCTGTTGATTGAACGAGAAAATCTAATGTCTTCCTGTGACAGAGTTGCCTTTGCACCTAAACCTTCATCGTACCCCAAATATGCTTTAGGGATCTTTAATGCTGCAAATAGTTTTTTCTGAATGTATTGCACATCCTCAATTGCTGCAGCATTAGCTCCGCCTGCGAGAGGTTCAATTTTCGTTCCAGATGCTGCTCCTCTCACGGGTAGAAAATAGTCTTCATCAACAGATAATGGATTGTAACGAAGATCAACTCTTCCTGTTGTTCGGTCAACAACTTGATTCTTCTTTAGCTGAGTCTGAGCTTGCTCGACATAGTTAGGAATCTCTTCAGGAGGAATATTACCAACATCAATATAAAAGACGCGGCGGTCTGGTGCTCGAACAATTCTATATACCAACATTGCGTCTTCTACTAGAATTAGCTGACGCCAAATTCTTCTAGCAGCTTCTAAAACTGAAGTACCGTATGGTAGAAATGCATCATTTCCTAGAATTCTAAAGTGGCTTACCTGCCAATTCTCAAGAATCTGGTTGCCTTGTGTCATCCACCTAAATCTGACTGCGAGTGGGTCATCTTTGTCGAATCCTTCTTCACGCTCGATTTCATTGACGGCAATTGGATAAACATTGATAACACCCTGGTCAGGAGAGACGTCATTAAACAGGAAGAAATCACCGTATTTGCACATATTCCTGACCCACGACGTCAGGTTAAAATTAACATTTAAGGTATCATAAAAGAGCTCATTCAGCAATCTATTAATATTAGGATTTTCTGAATAGATGTGAAGTACGTTGCCTAGTTCGTCAGGTGCGACTGCTTCTTCTGCATAAATGTCAAGTGCACTACAAATTTCTGGAGTATATTCCATCTCTTGGAAGTCAGAATATCTTGCCATTCTATCATAGGAACCATATGCAGACATTGCTGAGCTGTACACATGCGACTGTGTCTTCCTAAACAGTTCAAATGCCGTTGTATTCTTTGCGCTAGGTTTATAGTCTTTGACTCTGCGCTTGACAACAGGACCGCTCCTAAACAGCGATGTCAATCTTGAAAATATATTCTCTTCTTTCTTCGCCATAATTTAGTTCCTATTTGTAGATCCAGGCAAGCTCAGGGGGTATATTGTATCTATTCATCGATCGAGGTCCAATAAGGTCGCGCTTGGCTTCAGCTTTGCGACGACTTTCTCCATTCATAACATCATTTGCGGCGCCATTAAATGTTTGACTCTTGATTGACATTGCAGCGAGCATTGCTTGGTTTAAAACGTTTGTATCTTTTCCGTATTCTGCTGATGCATCATATAACCACGAACAAATTGCCATACTCATAACGAGGTCGTCATTCTCGCCTTTCATAGCTTGGACTCGATTGTCATTCCACACAAACGTCTTTAATTCATCATAAAACCTAGATGAGAAAGATATAATCTGTTTGTTCCTAATAAGCTCTTCAAGTTTGGTAAGAATCAAGGAGCGTGTTTTACCGCTAGTATTAAATCCTGCTGTAGATGTCTCACCTGGCGGAATATAGTCACCTATATAAACGGCATTGCTCTTTTGATAATACATTTTAGGATAATTTAGATCTCTAAGCCTGACGATTGTTGCATATCCAAAGCTATTATTCTCAGGACATAATAGTGCTTTGTTATACATTAGGCCATACTCATTAAGCAGATCACCAAATCTATCAGGTGCAATTTTTCCACGATACTCGGCAGCAATTTCGCCAGTTGTGATATCAATAATATGAAAAGTAGAAAAGTCTTTTCCGTCGCCTCTAGCGACGTCTGCAGACATAACATATTTCTTTTCTGTCAGAGGCCTCGACCATACCCAGACATTGCGATCAAACCCTTCTCTTGCAATCGGATTTCTAATCTGTGAATATACCCACTTAAGATCGTCATCACCTAGAAATGTCTCTCCTGATGATGCAAAATCGCACAAATATTCCTGTGCGATCTGCCTGACTGAGAGATTTTTTGTTTCTTTGTCAAACCATTCTTGATCTCGTTCGGGATGAACGTCCCAATTAAGCTTAATTGGTTTAAACTCATTAATGCCTGCTTCAGCATCCTTGTACAGTTTATAATATTGTCCTCCGACACCATTAGGTGTTGAAAGCAGAATTGCTCTACCACCCGTTGTAAGTGTAGGATAGAGACCTGTCCAAAGAGTATCAAAGTCTCTAACGAATGCAGCCTCGTCTACAATTAAAAGCGACAAAGCTTCAGATCTACCAGCATCTTCTGATGTTGGTATTGCTTTGATTGTAGAACCATGACTAAATTCAACAAGCTGCTTATTATTAGCAGTAACTGATGGTAACACCAACCATGTTGGCAAATTGTTGATAATAGTCTTGGTTTTCTTAATAAAATTCTGCGCAACTTGAAGCTTTGTTGCAATAATCAGAATATTCTTGTCTTTTTGAAATAGTGCAAGCCACACGGCATAAGCAGCAACGAGCGTTGAAAGACCTAGCTGTCTACCTTTAACAACAATTGTGAATCTATGATCAATAAATTCTTTAACACAATCATCCTGAAATGGGAATGTTTTAAACGGGATTGTGCCTTTTGTTGGGTGCTGTATCTTTACATAATTGTTGAAGAAATAAGAAGGATCTCTACCGCATCTTATGATTTCTGCAACTTGGTGTGACTTATTGGTAACTGCCATCAATCACCAATTGTAAAAACTGCTCTTCTTCGATAATAAGCGGTCTTTTTAGGATTATAAGGTGACATATTGATGAGTTCAATTTCGTCTGTTGAGTCACCTTTCTTAAGCTTGAGAGTTGATCCTGCCTCAGCTTTGTAATCTTTCTTAACAGTATTGATAAAGTCAGAAATAAGTTTCTCAGAAATTCTTTCTTGCTCTCTTGTCTGATCTTTCATAGGTACATCACCTACAAAATTAACGATTGTCGTATAAGTCACATTAATCTTATTGCCCGACATGATTGACTTTATTGAGACTGTTCCTGCTTTTGACATTGATGAGCGCCCAAACGTCGTATCAAGAAGCTGTCCGAGTATATTAACTTGTTCGAATGTCATATTGCTGTTCCTTTCTTGCTCTTATTAGAGAAATTCTATCGTTTATATATTTATCAATTTCTTCGGTGCTTGGTCGCCATCCTGCTTTCCATTTTTCTCTATCGAGTTCTGCCCATTTCATAGCACAATTTCTACAACACGTAAATTCTGTGTAATACAGCTTGTCAACATTGTAGTTCAAAGAAATTTTACAGACATTACAAAATAACGGCATTTTACTCATGGCTGACTTTTGCTTTTCCTGCTGTCATATCAATGCTCAATACATTGTCTACAATGTCTTTAATAGCATCAACGTGTGAAATTATCATAATCTTCCTAAAGTAATTTTTCAGATTTTGAAGAAGTCGAGCGCACGATTCAAGATTGCTTTCATCTAAAACACCAAAACCTTCATCAATAATAAGCATATCAGACTTAGGTAAAGATGAAATGCTTGTTAGTGCAACCCTAATTGCGATTGAAGAAATCATCTTTTCCATGCCCGACCCTAACTCAATTATTCTCTTTCTATCACCATAATTTATGTAAATTTCTATAGAATTTGAATCATCGCATTCGATTTCAACTGTGAATCCAGCAATACCGCTTAGAATTTTTGAGATCTCACTGTTAATTAAAGGCAGATTTTTTGCAATAATGTTTTGAGGAATACCTTTCTTTGAAAATGCATTCTCAAGTAACGTTAAGATTTCAAAGCGCTCTAAGCTTTCCTTGAGCATTGCAATTTGCTGCTCATTATTTGCAATTTTCTCAGAAATTCTGCCTAGTGTTGCTGCAGTTGAAAAGGCATCGTCTTCTAGCGACTTGATACTTTCTTTAAGATCAATGCATAGCTGGTGTGTTTCACTTATGCCTGCGTCATTTTGATGTTTAAACTTTCTTGTAAGCTCTTTGTGTTCAATTCTAGCATTATCAATTAGAATATTTTTTGCAATCAAGCGCTCTGTTAAGATCTCAATCTGCGATTCTGCATAAACGCGCTTATTTTCAAGATCTTTTTCAAGTGTCAAAAGCTTGTTGATTTTATCAATTTTAGCCTTGATTTCTTCCTTGCTCGTCTCGGTGAGTTTTTCCTTGAGAACGTCCAATGTCCTTTGTACTAGCGCACGTGTGTCTTCTTCGATTTCAAGAATTTTTTTGCTATTATGCGCATCTTTAATAAAGATGCATGAAGGAAACTGATCGCCGCATGGAACAGCATTTAAAATCTCAATATTGCGTTTAATCTTTTCAAGTTCTTTGTCTTTAGACTCAAGGTCTTTTAGATTAATTGCATATTTCATTTCAAGATCAGAAATAGAGTCGTGCTCTTTTTGTAGTTGATCAACACTAAACGTGCTTCTCACATCTTTAATTTTTTCAATCTTGTCGTTATATGTCTCGATAGAATCTTGATAGTCTTTGATCGACTTTTGCAAGTTTTCAATTTCTTTTTCGAGCTTGTCAATTTTCGTAGAGATGCTTTTAATGTCTGATTCAGTGACAATATTGTCTGAGTCTGATGATGACATTTTTGCAAGCTTTTGGCGCTTATTTGCAATCTCTTGCTTTAGAAGATCGGTCTTCTCTTCTAAGTCTAGTTTCTCACTGGCAAACTTGTCGCAAGTTTGTCTTAGAAGATCTAAGCCAGAAGTAGTTTTAATTGCAGACTTTAATGGGCTTAAATCTTGCTTGACAACTTCAAGGTACTTATCAAAAATATCAAGATCTAGAAACCTACTAAGAATTTGCTTACGACTAGTAGATTTTTCATTGATGAACATGTTCATTTGACCTTGCGGTGCAAGACATGTATAGAAAAAGTCGTCAGAAGTTCCGATTAATTTTCTAACAATTTTTTCTGTCTCTCTACGTTGTTCATCATTAAGATCTTGAATTACATCACCTGTGCTCTTTTTCTTGAGAGACAGAGTAGTATTTGCCCAAACATCGCCCTTCTTTGGGTAATTCTTTGTTGATTCTCTTGTGATCTCATAATCTTCGCCTGCTACAGAAAGATTAATCTTGCTCTTACACGATTCTTCATCAGCATTAATAATGTGCAAATTTTTCATTGCACCGCGATCAGACGTGTTAAAGAGATTAAAGACAATTGTACCAATTATTGAAGATTTTCCAGTTCTATTCTTACCAAAGATGCCTGTAATGCCTTGCAAATTTTCGAAGTTAATGATATTGTCTTTGCCATAGGTAAAGACATTATCAAATTCAATATTTTTTAGGCTCCATGACACATTTCTTGCAACTTCATCATCAAACGTGACAGAATCAAAATACTTGTCAAATTCGCTTAGAGCACGATTAATTTTTGAATCTTCGACTGATTTCTCTTTAAGATAAGTTTCAATTACACCTTTGATTGAATCTCTATCTCTTAGATTAGAACTTTTAAGATTAGAGATGATTACATCATCTTTCTTTTCTGTCCTAGCGTCAATCTTAAAAACAACTTCAGAAAAGTTTTTAAGTTTAAGCGCCATATCATGCAAGCTTCTAGCATCAATATCTGATGTTTCTGCAGGCAGATTAAATCTAACCCTTGCAGATGCGGGAATATTTGCAATCTTGTCAATTGTTGACAAGACACTACCATCCCAGTCGACATTTATAAAGGGATAATCATTTTTGACTTCTACAAATTTTGTCGTAAATTTATTCTTGCTCTTGATGTCCCAAAATAGAAAACCTTTTTCAAGGTCTTCGCCGTAATTTTGCTGAATTGTTGAGCCACAATATGCAATTGTCTCGGCATCATTTAAGAATTGCCTACGATGAATATCACCGAGCAAAGCAAAATCAAATTTTTCAAACATATCGAGCGAAACTTCGCCTTGAATGTCAAAGTCACTATCTGATTTTGATCCTCTAACTGCACCATGATAAAATGCAATATTGATAGAGTCTTTAATAGGTTTTACGGCATGCCATCCCTCTTCATCAAAGGGAGAAAAAACACACCACTTAAAGCCTTCAACAGGCGAGTTATAAACTCCAGACTGTTTAAAAAGTCTGATTTTTGGATTGTTGAGAGCTGCTATGACAGGAGTGATTGCATCTTGCCTGTCTTTATTAAGCAATAATCCGTCATGATTGCCTAAGATGACATCAACAGGAGCAATCTCTGCAAGACCATTAAACCACCACGTTAAGATCTCGATAAGCTCAGGTGTAATACCTTGCGTTTTAGAATGAACAATGTCACCACCAACGTAGATCACGTCGGGACCTAGCTTTTTTAGCTTATTAAAAGCATCAGAAAAAGAAGATCGGTATTCACTGTGACGAGAAAGTCCTCTAAAGTGGACATCTGCGAAGTGTGCAATTTTCATATCTTAATAATAACTTAACTTTAAAAGTTTTACTCAGCTTTTGTAACTAAATTAGAAGTTTCTTTCTTAAGATTGATTAAAATTTCTTCAACGGCGGGGTCGTTATAGTCGTCACCAAAATTGTCATATGCAGAGATTAGATCATTAATAATTTCATACAAATCATGCCTAAGTATGCCAGGATCCTTAGCCTCCTGTTCAACAAAATCATTATTGTCGTCGCTGTCGATCAAGTCAAAGTTTTGCATTGTCTTGAATACAACATCATCATTTAGAACGCTAATCATTTCTCGGATATAAGTGCGTAATTCATTTGTCATATGATTAATTATCAAATAAGCGAACCACTTTTAATATTGGCAATTTTATACTTAAAAGATGCTGTCATATCCCATTTCTTAACTGTTTCTTTTGCATAAGCAAGCTGGTCTGGTGTCATCTCAGCAATATCTTTTGCGCAAGATGTGTCCATAATTGAGACACTGCACCCGTAATTAGACAATAAATCTGCGATTCTGCCTGTTTTTTGTGTCATATCTTGGTCAAGGCAAAGAACAACTTCAGAATCATTAGCAACGATTTTCTTAAAAAGAAGCGAATTCTCTGAAATTGATGAACCTAACAGGCACGTTCCATTTTCTTTTAATGTCATTAGGTCAAATATACCTTCAACAAGGTAGAGAGGCTTGTCCCAGTCAATATCAATGTCATTAAAAATGATTGCTGTCTTATCAGCAGCAGCATTAACATACCTTATTCTTGAATTTGTGTCTGCACTTCGACCGAGGTAGTAGTTTAAATCTCCACTTGCATCAAGTGAAGCAAATATTGCACGCCTAGAAAACCTAGAGTCGCTGGAAACACCAATCCTGTAACGCCAGAAATCAAATTCTGTTATTCCTCTTTTAGTAAGATAACGAATCACAGATTTGTGGTCTGGGTTTGTAATACGAGACAAAGTTGCTAGTGGTACAAAATTGTCAGGAAGTTCGAGCTTTTCATCAACTGGAATCGCATCAGAGCTTAAGATCTTATCATGAAGAAAATGTACTCTGAAGTAGTCTGCATCTTCTCTAGACTTGAATTTTCTTAGAAGCGAAACAATTGTATTACCCTTTGAACTGCAAACCCAGCAATGGTATTTCCATGTTTCTAGGTTGATTGCAAGTTTTTTCTTGCCAAGAGATTTGCAATTAGGACAGCTTATTGTTAAGTCATTACCATCTCTAGAAAGGACGCCTTTTCCAAAGTTTTTTTGAATAAATGAGATGCGTTCAGTGTATGTAGAAGACACATCTAATCATACATCATCCTCGTATAGTTTACCATCTCTCAAAAGGTTGATTCCAGCTCTGGAAATAACGTATGCGTCTGACATGTCATAGCAGGATGTTTTGACAGATCCTGTCTTTTTCTTAGGCCAGTCAAATTCTATTTCTCCTGAAACCCAATCGAATATCTTCTCTTTTGTAGTTTTTGTCTTGTCTTTGTGATTAATCTTTAATCCTACAGCAGATCTTGCTTTAGTGACATTAATTAGATCAGGTTTTATCATGAATGTTTGATACGCCATAAAAGTAACTGCCCCGTTAAACCTAGCAAGCGTATTGATAGTTGCTGCTGAAGAAAGACCTGGTCTGAATGCTTGAAGATCCTGTTCTATAAAGATATTCTGTATCAGATGATCAGTTTTCAAGTTGTCAAGATATTTTTTTACTTCAGCACACTTTAGAAAGAAGTCAGAACATTTATCTAGTCTGATGTTATCTAATAAAACTAGATTATGATCTTGATCCAGTATACAGATTCCTGTGCACGATGTAGATATATCAAGCCCCAAGAACTTAGAAGTCGTATTTAATTCTGAACATGAATTCATCTGAATCTCTTTTTGCAATAGGTTGAGCGAGGTTTGCTCTCATTATAACATTCAGATTCTCATCATGTAAATTTATGCCTGTTATGTAGACAAACCGATCTTCTCTCTCATTAGGATTCTGTGTCACAGGAAAAGCTTCATATGTAGGATTGGATGAAGAGTTTATCAAACTACCAGGACAAGGAATATTGACAACCATCACAGGTGTGTATTGCTCACCTGTGAAATTCAGCTCAAATTGGTCTTTGCCAAATAAAGCAAGAGGTGGTGACGTGATAACAGAAACACCTTCATTGTAGAAAACATTACCAACAGATGACCATTTTGCATGTTTTGTAAGCGCATCACATCTATATAAAGAACCAAAACCATCATCTTTGATGCTGATTTTCACTTTGTCATGTGAACCACTAAGGCTCATATCCTGTAGTGTGTAGGATGATGGCATGATTCTTCGACCGTAACTTAGATTAGACATGTCAAAGATGACAACTTGATTTGAACTAGCATCTCTAAATCGTTGTGATACTGTCAGATAAGGTCCGTTGTTAGCGACAGGATCTTCAGGTGATGCATCGCCAGAACCAAACGAAGTCTGGTAATTACTTGCAAGACCTGAGTTAAATCCTCCTGAGACAATTTGACGCATTGAAATTATTGAATAGTCAATATTTCCTAAATCATTCTTGAAGAATTCTGAGTTTTCGTTTTCGATATTAGTCAGATAGGGCTTTTGTAGTCCATTGTCATTAGGCAATATAGTGAGATTTCGCTTAGTGATATTAGAATAATCATAGAGAATCTCATTTGCTGTTTGATTTACGGCTGTAAGAGTCTCTGAACCTGTTAAGTTGTAAAGTCTTGGAAACTGATTAGTCTTGTAATCCTTCACAAAATTTTCTAAGTTCATGTAAAAGCCATTGACACCTAACGACATGTCAGCATTGAATGGGCTCTCTGTCGTTTTTGTTGTTGATTGAAACGGTGTTACAAGGACCTTTCTTGAGTTTGTAATCGTTGAAAATTGAGGTGGAACATAAAAGACAAGATCGGGGTCATTACCGGGCGATTGTCTTGCAAAATTCTGGATATCAATATTTGAAATGCAACGTTTGAGTATCTTTAAATCATGCACTTCAGCTTGTAACGGATGCCTAAACTTAAAACCTGTTGGGTCTGATGTGTATCCAGAGAATTCAGGTATGCCCTCATCTACAGCAACATTAGTGTTGAAGAATTTAGCATTAAAGTCGCTACCTTCAAAATAGTTGCCAACGATTAACGCATTAGAATTTCCGTATGTTGCGATAGAGCTTGAAGGAACTGTGAAATTTGTAACGTTATCATCAATGATTATACTGCCTGTCCCATAGCTTCGTTGATTTGCTCCCCACCTAATTGTGACGTGTTGCCATTTGTTATACTCAAGTGAGTTATCATTGGACACAAATATCAAGTCATTAGGAAAAGTAAGTCCAGACTCAACTGCAGGAATTGACAAAGAAGAAGGAGCAACATCGGCACTTTGGCTAAGCTGCAACATCAATCTAAATTTATCAACATTCTGGTTATTGTCTCTACTTGAGCCGGTAACAAGTGAAAGTGCAAATGTTGATGACAA
>JACCDO010509701.1_pt1 | contig 14361 bp, 9 predicted proteins | sample 7446101 | NCBI WGS metagenome assembly JACCDO01 (sample SAMN15323440, study PRJNA562643) | freshwater metagenome | isolation source: river surface water | place: USA:Blue River Watershed | collected 2017-08-16
ATATTTTCTATTTTTTATTTTTACTATAAACATAATATTTTATTAAAATCTTTTGGAGTTTACTAAATTATATTTTCTATTTTCACGTCTACCATAAGTATAATAATGTTTTATTGCCTCTTCGTCTGAAAAGTGTTTTAAATCATCATTTAATTCTTTATACACTTTTACATTAAAATCTTCTGGAATTTCATAATTATATTTTTTATTTTCACGTCTACCGTGAAGATAATAATGTTTCATTGCCTCTTCGTCTGAAAAGTGTTTTAGATCATTATTTAATTCTTTGTACGCTTTTACATTAAAATCTGCTGGAATTTCATAATTATATTGTCTATTTTCACGTCTACCGTAGATATAATAATGTTTTATTGCTTCATCGTCTGAAAAGTGTTTTAAATCATCATTTAATTCTTTGTACACTTTTACATTAAATTTTTCTGGAATTTCATAATTATATTTTCTATTTTCACGTCTACCATGAAGATAATAATGTTTTATTGCCTCTCCGTCTGAAAAGTTTTTTAAATCATCATTTAATTCTTTATACGCTTTTACATTAAATTTTTTCGGAATTTCATAAATATATTTTCTATTTTCGCGTCTACCATAAATATAATAATGATTTATTGCTTCCTCGTTTGAAAAGTGTTTTAAATCATCGTTTAATTCTTTGTAATTTTCAACATGTATTTTATTTTTTTTATTATCTCTTATGTAAAAATGCAAATGATAATTTTTCATTGGATGATACATATAATTTGAGATATTATGTATATCATGTATTATTCTATATTCAATCTTCTCTAATTCTTTCGGATTATGAATAATTAAATTATTTCTTACAGATAATGTATTGAATAATGTTTCATGATATTCTAACATTTTAAATTTATTAGCATAATCAGTAATTAAATTTAATAGTCTTTTTGATAATCTACATGCACATACCATACTAAAATATAATGGATATTCTAAAATTTTTATAAAACGAGAATGACAATAATTCTCTTTAGTATGTGCAATATAATTATCTTTCGTTAATAAATCACTTTCTGGAAACACTTTATCTATATTTATGAAAATATCTTCGGATAAGAAGAAAACATCATCCTCTATAAACCATATATGTTCATATCGATTATTCATCTTACAAAAATAATAAAATGCTTTGTCCCATGACATAACTTTCTTATTTGGAACATTACTTGTGGGAATTAATAAATTATAAAAATTATTTTTTTCGCATTCTTCCTCATTGAACTGTATAAAATTTATATTCATATATTTATTCTTATTATGATATAAATCAGAATAATTCTGACTATTGTCATCTATTGCAACATATATATCATAATTATTAAACCCTTCCAAAAAATCGAGCCATATTTCATGAGGTAATCTTGTTAACAATACAATTGCAGTATTTTTTATCATATTAGTATATAATTATAAATTAAAAAAATATTATAATTTATATTTAATGAATAATAAAATATTTTTTAAATTTTATCCAGAATATAAAGATAAAAAATTAGAAAATAATGATATTCATGGTAAAATTATCTCTTTAAAATCATTTTATGAATTATATCCTGAATTTGATATTCAATTTTATAAATTTTTATATCTCAAAGATTTGGAAAATATATATGATATTGATATTTTAGTTCATTGGCATAATATTGGAGTAAAAGAGAATAGAATAAGTTCTCTTAATGAATTTAAAAAAAAATATCCAAATATTATTTTAAATTCGGAAAAAAATATTATAGAATGGTTTCAAAATAATTATATGAATCGTAAAATAAATTATGAAATGAATCATCAAATAAATAATTTTTTTATAAAAAATAATGTATCTAATTTTAACTACAATGAATTTATAAATTTTAATCCAGATTGTAGTATTAATGATTTTACATATTTTTTTAAAAAAATATCTTTCCAAAAAAAAAATGTAATTTTGTCAATTCAAGATTTTTATAATAAATATCCCACTTTCAATCTAGATATTTATAAATTATTTAATAAAAATATTTTTTTCCCAACAAATGAAGAGTATATCTATCATTGGTATCATAATCATATTCATAATAAAGATATAATATATTGTGCTAAAATGTTTTATGAAAAATATCCTGAATTTAATTATGAAATCTTCACATTATTTCATAAAAATGATTTAAAAGATATTGATAATTCTAGTAATAATTATTATTTAGAAATATTATCATATTTTGATTCAAATTTTTCAAATAAACTTATTTATTCAATAAAATCTTATAATGAATTATACCCTTTTATTCGAATAGAGACTTACAAAAAAATATTTTTAAAAGACAAAAATACATCTGATATGGAATGTATTATTCATATTTATCATCATCTTATTTTAGGCGATACTATTTATGAAATAAAAAATAGAGTTTTGGATAAAATGAATATAAATATATATCGTAATTTAAATTATGAAAATGTTAACTTAACGGATAATGAATTGATAGAGAAATGGTTGCTTATTGATTCTAATAATTATCATAATAAAATTTTTAATAAAGAGTCATTCTATAAAGCATATCCTGAATATGATTTTTTTAAAACAATTGAAAATAATAATGAATGTGAAAATGAAGAGGATAAAATTGTTTATATGATGAAAGGGGGGATATATAAATATCAGTCTGAAAGAAGGATTGTGAATAATATATCAGAAGTATTAATTGATTTAGAACAACCAAAGCAACCGTTAAATCCTGGAATATCTCTCATTATTCGTGCAAAAAATGAAGAGATGAATATTTCACAATGTATTGAATCTGTTGTTGATTTAGTAGATGAAATTATATTTGTTGATAATGGTAGTACTGATAATACTTATTCACTGGTAGAAAAATACACAACAATATATAAAAATATCAAACTATATAAATATAATATAAAGGTTACGAGGGCGGGGGATGACCACAAATCCGCAATAGAAAGAGGTGATAAAAATACGTTGGGACTTTTTTATAATTGGTGCCTGTCAAAGGCAACATATTATAATGTATTTAAGTGGGACGCAGATTTTATATGTATCCGTAATAATTTTATTGACTTAGTAAAATTATATAATTTGAAAAATCGTAATGATAGATTTGCTATATGGTTCACTGGTAAAACATTATTTGAGTCTAATAATTCATATTATATTAATTATAAATCCTTTTATGATGAATACAGAATTTTTTCATATTTAAATGATTTTAAATGGTATGATGGAGAAATATGTGAATTTACTGAACCGTATCTGAAAAAAATTGAGAGTAGAAAAAAATATAAGTATCCATATCCACTATTTTATGAGATTAAAAGAACATCTATTGACGAATTTAGTGAGCGCAGCTCTTTAATAGATAATCGTGATATAAATGATTACAATATTATTCAAAATTTAAAGTGTACTCGTCTCCCAAATCAACTAATTCTCATTCATAATTCAATTATAAATAATATAAAAAGAATTCTTTTAATTACTCCATCGTTAAGCCTTGGTGGAGGTAATCAATTTATATTAAATATGTACAATGTTATAAAATCATTTGGCTACATTGTTAAAATATTAGCATTGAATAATGTAAAGATTGGTAATGACAAATTTTCAAATATTATTGAAGATGATATATTGGAACATAATAACGACACAAATGATAATAATTACGATTATAATTACGATATTATATTTTTTAATGGAACAATTCATATTTCCGAGAAAAAAATGGGCGAAATAATAAAAAAATCAAAAATAATTTTTATAACCCATAGCGATGTTGCTTATTCAAACTATTTTATTACAAAGTATCACAACTTTTTTCACAGAATAATTACAGTTAATAATTATACAATTACAAAATTATCAGATTCACTAAATATTGATAAAGACAAATTTTATAAATTAATAAATTATTTCGATAATAAGGAGGAGAGTAAAACATTAGGGTCCAAAAATAAATTCTGCATGATATCACGTTTTAGCGATGATAAAAATGTTCCAATGTTATTATATGCATTAAAAATATTATTTCAGAAATATGAAGGATATAAATTTTATTTGGTCGGATGTGGAGATTCTCCTGAATATGATAATTATTTATCATTTTTAGTGAATAAATTAGATATTCGGAAAAATGTTATATTTGAGGGTTATCAGAAAGATGTGCAACAATATTATTTAAAATCCGATTTTGTTATATTACCATCCGTATCAGAGGGATGTCCATATAATATAATTGAGGCGATGTTTTTTGATACACCTGTTATTGCAAGCAATGTTGGTGGAAATCATGAATTAATAAAACATAATAAAAATGGTATTCTTATAGACTATGATAATATTCGATTATTGGAGAAGGATAAAATATATATTCAAAATTATAATGAACATTTATCTGAATTAGGGTATATAACGGATATATCAAATTATAATTATACTCTATCATACAAATTAAATGTATATCCACCCCCTCTGCTTCAACCCAAAGATAATAATTTTTTGGAATACAATTTAAAATTAAAATTATGGAACACAAATGTTGATAAAATTTTAAATTCTATGATTCAAATGATAGAATTAAAAGATGAGAGAAAAACGGAATTTATTACAGAATCAAAAAAATTTATTAAAAATACTTTTAATCAAAATATTTATGTATCTTCTATAGTTGAATTATTGTAAGTATTGAAAAGTATATCTGTAATTGGAATTAATAATGAATAATTACAAAAAAATAATTTATGATGAACATAATGATGATTATAAAATAATTTAGAATGAGATAAATAAGCAAAAACAATGTAAATATATAATGTAAAAATATGCTCAAAAAAATTTAATCGCATAAACATAATTGGAATACCAAAAGAGAGTATCAAAAAATTTGAATCAAAATATCCAAAATAAAATGTATCGAGTGGATATACTTCGATATTTTCATGATGTTTTGAATGAATATATTTATAAAAATATTTATGGTGAATGATTCGATGATATAAATAATATAGTAATTCTATACACATTGAATAAGATGATATATTTATAATATTTGTCAAATAACTATGTGGTGCATCTTCAATAAAATTGTAAAAAATATATTTCGATAATAAAATTGATTCTAGAAGAATAAAAAATGATAAATTTGCAATAACATTTATTTTTTTTAGAAATTGATGTTCATTCATTTTTGGATTATAAAATGGATATTCATACATTTTACATATCATATATGATGTTAGTGTAGCTGTAGTAAAAATTCCTGTTATAATTCCTGTTATACTCAAAAAAGTAAACATTATTATATTTGATATATAATGCGAAAAAAATATTTAAAAATAAAACTAATATTTATTAGTATGATTCCGCGTATTTTTCATTTTTTTGATACTGATAAGGATTTTTTATATTATAAATATTTTTGCATACACTCTGTTATTGAAATAGAAAAACCATTATTTGTTTATTTCCATGCTTATAATGAACCAGATGGATATTTATGGAATATGTTAAAAAATGAAAATAAAGATAAAATTATTTTTAAAAAGATTGATATTCCAAATTATGATAAAATTAAAAAAATAATTATTTTTTTAAATTTATTAAAATATGGAGGAGTCTTTTTGGATATTTATTCTATCTTTATAAATCCATTATTAAATTTATACAATTTAAATTATCTTCAAACAAAGAATGAATCCTTTATAATGTGTATTCCTGATTCTCCAATTATAAAAAAAAAAATTAATAATATTTATAAGTATGGATTGAATAATTTATTGAATAATTTTAATGATTCTAATTATATTTTATTAAACGATAATAAATATTATTTTAATGAAAATAAGAATGAAGAGCTATTTTTTCAAGAGAATAATAATTATACATTTTCCGATTATTTCCATATAGTTAATAATTGTTATTTTTATCATTATTCTGAATCAATACTAAAAACAACGGGAATAAATAATCACTCTATTAATGATATATTTACAAAAACAACTATTTATAATTTACTTGTTCGATATATTTTATCATATAATAATTATTTTAATAATAATGAAATAAATAATGATAAAATAAATAATGATAAAATAAATAATGATAAAATAAATAATCAAATAAACGTAATAAAAGATAAAGTCAAATTCATAAATAATATAGATTGTATTATTTGGATAAATATGGATTCAAGTACCGATAGAAGAGATAATATGAATAAAATATTAAATAATTTTGACCCTATTCATTTGAGATATAGTGCAATAGATGGTGGAAAGGAGGAGGATATTTGTCATAAATATTTTTATTCAGAAAATAATATATATCCGTCAAATTCAAATAAAGAGTATGCTATTTTATTATCACATTTAAATTGTATTGAGAAATTCTGTTATATAAAACATAAAGAGTATAATATTGGACTTATATGCGAAGATGATTTATCTCTCGATTTTATGAAATATTGGGACAAAGATATTGCTGAAATTATTTCAGGGGCACCAAATGATTGGGAGATAATCATGCTCGGATATTTTTATATTCATTTAGATATTCCAGAAACATATAATAAATGGAATAATCAATGGTCAGCAATTGCATATCTGGTAAATGGAACGGTTGAAAAGAAGATTAAGTCTATGAAAAAAGATAATAAATGGATTTGTAATGAGAATGACATAATGGTTTCTGACAATTATATATTTTCAAAATTAAACACATATTTTTATAAATATCCGTATTTTACTTTTCCTAATGAAAATGATAGCACATTTCACGATGACCATATTCAGTATCATAAAATATATAAATTAATGAATTATATTACACATGAAAAAATATGTGAAAAGTATATGATTGCTAATACTCCATAGTTCTTATCTTGGAATCTTCCCCTAATTTACACGGTTCTATCATAAGATAAGTTCCGTGAATACGATTGTCAGCATTATATGTTCTAAAATTTGAGCCGTGAACATGAACGCTAACAATATCGAGAGATGGATTTAATACTTTGATTCCCGTATTATGGACTTTTGTCGCAAAAACACTGTCGCATCCGAGTGTACCAAATTCAAAGTTTATATCATTATAATTAATTTCAAGTGGGCTTACAAATGCCCAAGAATCCTGTGAATCTGCTCGAGGAACATCCCATTCTGTAAATATCTTCATTGTTTTATAATCCTCTTCTAAATCGTATCGCAAAAGTGCAAACATTTTATTTTTTATATTTTTATAATTTATTCGAGCGATTGTTTCGTCAAAATAAATATCAGTATTTGATAAGATACATATTTCATTATAGAAATTTAAATTAATATAACGAATAGCATCGCTAAATTTCAGTTTATAATCCGGTGAATCATCTATAATAACTTGAACAATCTTTTGTTCAGTATCATTTATAAAATCAAGATTAAATATTTCATTGTTTAATAGATATATTTTTGTAATGTATCTATTTTCCAAATTCTTTTTTAAACAGTATTCTAGTTCCTTCTGTCTCTCTTTATTACTTGAAATATAATAGGTTGTAAAAAGGTATAACATTATTTGAATATAAATATAATTATAAATAATTATAAATTTTTATGGTTAAATAGACGAAATAAATATAATTTTCAATATTATGAATAAGATAAATATAAATTTATCACATGTTTTTCTTCATTTCTTTGAGATAGGGGGTGGTGAAAAATATTTATATCGATTTCAGAAGTATTCGCAGTTTAACGAGACAATTTATGTTAAAAAAAATAATATTACACCAATTATCCAATTTAAAAATATTATTTATTATGAATCTTATGAGGAGTTAAATAAATTACTTCTTGCTTCAGATATTATATTAGACCATCAATTATATTGGTTTGAAAAAGATATATCCAACATCGTATTTAAAAATATTGATTCAAAAAAAATAATTCGGATAACACATGGTGTACCAATTCATTTTGAAGATATTACGGAAAGGGATTATTCTTATTCTATAGAATTGTACACTGAACGAAAATCACATATCAGTTGGAATAATCATATTAAATATTATGTTCCATTAGGTGTTGAAATTCCCCAGCTCAAAGAGAGGGCATTTAATTCTGCAAATATTCAAATTGCAATCATCGGTCGAATAACACCCCTTAAAATTCCAGCAGGGTTTCTTCAAAAATTGGTGAAATATGTAAATGGGCAAAGAGGTAGAATAAAGATTCATATTTATGGTCCTATGGATGCTGCATATCAGACTTTCTTTTTATCAACTATTCGTATATCACCTTTTATTCAGTATCATGGTATTATAAAAGTTGATGACATACGCGAAATATATGAGAGTAATGATATCCTTTTACATCCGTCAAATGAAGAGTGTGGAGCAACTGTTATTTTAGAGGCAATGTCTTATGGGCTCCCCGTTATTTGTAGAGGGGTGGGTGGATTAATAGAAGCTGTTGGAAAACATAACTTTCAGCTAATATCAAATGGCGACGATAGTTTAATTCAAAATTTGGCAAAGATAAATGAGTCAAATTACATGGATATTTCAGTGAAAAATCGAGAGAAGATTATTAAATACAATAATGAAGATGACCATTTCAGAAAATTATTTGATATCATTGAGAGGAATCATCGAATAAATAATTTAAATAATGATATGGGAAATAAAATTCCAAATATAATTCATTATATTTTTGGGCTAAAAGAGCAGACTGAGAATTTTTTATTCCCCTATTTTCTGTCTATCTATTCAAATTATGTGATTAATAAACCGGATATCATCTATTTTCATTATCAATTTGAGCCACACGGTGAATGGTGGGAAAAGGCGAAACCTTATTTATCATTAAATTATGTGAACGGTGATAATTTATATTGGGGAAGTAAAAGAATAGTAAAATATGCACATAAAGCGGATAAAATAAGATTGGATATTCTTTATAAATATGGTGGAATTTATATGGATATCGACACAATAACATATCGACCATATCATCATTTATTACGGTATGACACTGTATTAGGATATCAAGATGAAGGTCTCATTTGTAATGCGGTCATTTTGGCGAAAAGCGAATGCGCATTTATAAAGAGATGGATGGATGAATATGAGACACATTTTAAAGCGGACGGTTGGTGCGAAGCGTCTGTTCACCTCCCTTATAAAATATATGAAAGTATGAGAGGGGATGATAACATTCACATCGTGGAGAGAGAATTCTTCTATTCGCCATCTTATGATGAAACGGATAAAATATTTGTGAGAGAAGATGTGGAGATTCATGAAAAATTATTAACACTTCATTTATGGAACACATATTCAGAGGATAAATATTTGCGTAAAATAATTGGATTTGATTATGTTCAAAATAGTAGATCTCTTTATGCAAAAATATTATTAAATATTTTATAGACTCAAAATTAAACTCATAGAAATTATTTTTTATTATTCTAGAAGTTCATTTTGTAATGAATGATTTATTCCGTAAAAATTGTTAGATGCTTTTTTTTGCAGGAGAAAAAACACTCCCAATCCAAAAGCACACCCTGGTAATGTCATAATACCACCTGAAAGAATAAACATCCCAACACAAATTCCAGCTGCAATTACAATTGCAATAATCATAGAAATAAAATAACGTATATATCTAAATATATATTCAAATATATTCCCACCTTTTTGTATATTTTTTATTTTAATATTTTTTATAGAACCAATACGTGAATCTTTTTTTATATCAAGAATAATAAAATAATTTATATAACCATTTGTTTTTTCCTTTAATAATTCTAATATTTCTTGTATATTTTTTATATTAATCTCTTTTATAGTTTTCATTTTGTTTTCATTATTTTTAATATTTTTTATAGTTTTTATATCATTTGGATTATTAGTAATATTTTTTATTACTTGTATATCATTATTATTTAATATTATTTTTTCAGGTATAGTTTCTATACAATTAGAAACAAAATCTCTTGTAATTATTTTTCCATTAACTATATTTTCAATTTCTTCACGGGACTTATTTATATTTTGTTTTTCTAAGTTATTTTTAATTCCTTGAATAATTTTTTCTTTATTTTTTTTATATGAATTATAAACCTTATTTATTATAAAACTCTTAAACTTTTTTTTTGAAGATTTTATCATATTGTATAAAGGATTACTATTATTATAAAATTTATAATTGAAAGGTTGGTTTCTATTAAATCTTTTTTTAAGAGTTTCTTCATTTGTATAATTAAAATACATTCCAAAATAAGAAAGTTTTCTTAAAAGTTCATATTTATTTTTTATTTCTTTATTATTTATATTAGGAAGTTTTACTTCTAAAGTATTATGATTTTCTTTATCAAGTTCTTTACCAAGTTGTTCAATTGTATTACCTTTTTCTAATTCAAGAGATAGTCTATTAATATTAATTTTACCATTACTAACTATATCGGATGGCATATTGATTCGTATATTGTTTTGTACATTTTTATGAATCATAATATTGTTAAATTCATCTTTATTAAAAAATAAAATTTCATATCTATTTGCAGAAGGTAATTTGAATTTAAATTTATCTAAAAAAGATTTTTTTGATAATTTTGATTTTTCCATATTATAATAAATATTTATATAAATATTTATTATAATATTATAAATATTTATATATAATAGATGTCAAAATATGAAAAGAGAGATTCGCCTTCTGTATCGGCACAAGATTTTCCAAATAAAATAAAGGAGGGAAATGATGGAGAAGAGTATGTATCAAGAGCAGACAAAAATAAAGTGTACCGGTGGTATAAAATTAAAAGCATGGATAAATGTTCAACTGCAGAAAAGTATTATATGCAGTTTCCGGAAAATTATTTACAAAAGAAATTTTATAAATATGACCTTAAAATCTTAGAAACGAAGATAAAACGCGTAAAAAAAGAGTTAGAGAAAAAGAAAATTTATTTATTTAAAATTGGTTGGAAAAAAGCGTATAATTTCATTGACTATGCATGGGAAGATGCAAGGGAACATAATAAAGAGAATTTCATTTTTTATACAGAAAAAGTACTATTTTGGGCGCAGAATTCTGGAGAATTGACTTTACAATGGAGTTTACAAAAGGGCGTAAAAGAAGATGCGTTCGAAATATTTCATAAAATTTTCAAAAATAAATTTGTAAAACCAAAACGAGCAGAAAATGCGATTGTTCTGTTCGCGTAAATATTTAATGAAAATTAATAAAATTTCATTGTTTTAAACATATTCTCTAAATACGAGCAGCTCGTAATATCAACAACCTCTGTATTTTTTGCCTTCTCTTCTTCCTTTTTATTCTTCTCTTCAATAGAAATCAAAATTGCATATTCAATAAGTCTCTCTTTTTTTATATCAGGGTGTATTTTTATGGCCAATTCTCCCTGATAAATTTTACCATTACTCAACACTTCCAATATTAATTTTGTGGCATCCTCACTCCCTAGCTTCTGCATAGGTGTTTCCAACTCCTGGACCCATACACTCTCATCAATTTTAACTTTCATATTATCACAAAAAGTTTTCACCTTTTCATACCATTTCTGTGAACGCTCGTCGCTAATATCATGTAATGCTATTAAATCATCTTTGCGCTTATCTATGATATCAATTATTGCCTCCTGTACGAGTTCATTAAATTGCTCAGAAGTTGTCGAAAATTTAACAACATTCACCGCTTTATTAATCATCTCAATACTCTTCATATAATCCCATATCATTTTACTTGTCGATGATAATGGCTCGCCAATAAGTGGAAGCAATGAAATTAGTTTTGTTGAAATAGTAACTCCAATATTATCTGTACTCAATGATAATTGGCCACTCTTGATAATTATTGAAACAGCATATACTTGAACGAATGTTCTCATAAAACCATCATAATATTCGTATAATATATTATTATTCTCTATTAAAGCCAACTTTCTCTTTGTTTCTATTAAATTGTCTAAATCTTTATTCGAAATTTCCGAAGTTGAACTCGAATGTAAAACTTTTTTTTGTCTGTCTTTCAAAATCTTATCCTCCTTTTTTAATTGAACTGTATTTATTTTATCAAAAACTTCAATAACACGATTTAGAATAGCAAAATCACATTGAATAAATTTATCTGTCATTTCTAAAATTTTTTTTCTCGTTTCTTCTACTCTTTTCGATTTTGAATATAAAAAATCAAAATTGAAATGTTTTGAGTCATTTAATAACCATAATAAATCCTGCATTGTTCCAATAATAACATTATGAATAGAGCTTTTATTTCCATCCATTGATAATCCCAAATTTATAGCCTCCATATGATAATCAATCGCTTTATAATAGTTTTCAATGTGCTTCTCTTTATTATTTGTGTAAATATTAGCAATATAATGTACTAAAATTATTTTAGCTTCAGGCTTTATATTATTTGAATTCATTGCAATATTATAATATCTCTCTGCTATATCAAAATATTCAGGGATAGCAAATTTGTGAAATTGATACTGTTCCCCTGCTTTAAAATAAAGTTCGCGCGGATTTTTATCACATAACTCTTCGTGGCGCCGTTTGCATATTTCTGCCTCCTCTCTATTCTCATACTCTTTCAGAAATCCATAATCACCTACTCTAGATATAAACATAGAATATTGGCAAAAAGGTATTGGTATTTGATTGCTTCCAGATTCTAAAAATCCCGGGGTCGTCATCGACTGTTTAAAATAATCGCACGCTTTATTAAAATTATATGCTGTCTTATCTCTATTATAGGCATATATCATAGCTATTCTACATAATGCCATTGCGATAGTACAGCCTCCGTAATCAACCCTTCTTTCAACAATAATATTAAAGTAATTTAAGGCAAAATCAACCTCCTCCTCTGTTACATCATCTTTACTCATCCAATAACATGCTACCTGATATAAACAACCAGAATCCATTGTTAAAGCACCTAATTTTTTTGCCCTTTCTACATCTTTATGTTTAATATGAAATCCGTGGCGAACAGGATTGATAAGAAGGCTTATGATAATACTCTTGTTCATCCAACTAGGAACATTTAGATTAACAGCGGTCTCATACGCTTCAAGTGTTTTCATAAAATCATTTTCATCATCCTTCTCCACTCTATCTATATAAGATAAGCCTAATCTCGCATAACAATCAAATAATTTTACATTATCTAATGTCCCGTCAGAACTCTTTGAAATTGCTTGCATAAATAAATCTGTTGCTACTCTTTTATCATCATCTGTTCCACCATATTTCCATAAATATTTTTCTGCTTCCTCTTTTAACTGAATTGCTTTTTTGTTATCCATCTTTTATATTTATATAAAGATATTTTTATATATATATATATATTATTATCATAATAATGTCTTCTAGTTCTGAAATGATAAAAGATAAAATTAAAAAGATACAATCAGATACATCCCTTACAAAAGAGGAGAAAACAAAGGCGATTCAGGAGCTAATGATGCCTAAAAAAAGAGTATGTATAAAATGTTATCATTATCCTAATAAAAAATGTTCCAGGTTTTCATTCTCATGTTGTACAAATACGTATGATTGTATGAGATGTCATAATGAATCGGAGCCTCATATTGCATCACTTGATAAAATAACATGTGATGTATGTTTAGTGGTACAGAATCCATCAATTATGTGTAATAATCTGAACTGTAATACTGTTTTTTCCAAAAACTATTGTGATAAATGTAATATATGGACAGATGTTGATATATATCACTGCATGGATTGTGGTTTATGCCGAATTGGTACAGAGGAATCATTATATCACTGTTCCACATGTGATACTTGTTATGGTGTAAATGCTACAAATCACAAATGTAAAAATGTACAATTAAGAAATGAAATATGTGTTTTTTGCCTTGATTCTATATATAATTCACAAGATTCATCCTTTTCAATAAGTTGTGGTCATTTCGTTCATACAAATTGTCTTAAAAAAGGGGTCCAAACGAACCAAATTCGTTGTCCAAAATGTCGGAAAAGTATTTATGAAATGGATTGGACATTATTGAAAATGATGATACAATTACAACCTATGCCAGAGGAGGAGATTATAATTGGCGATATCGTTCATTTAACGCAATTTTGGGGACGAATAATGGTTATCGTCGATGATATATTAGACAGAGATGGTATTATAACGTATAAATGTAGATTTGAGAATATGAATAAAACCGTCGTATATGCAAATAGAGAAACGCTATATAAATCTCCGAAAGTTATAAAAATATATTGCAATGATTGTAATAATCGTTCTGAAACATCATTTCATTATTTAGGCAATGAATGCAAA
>JACCDO011648786.1_pt1 | contig 14360 bp, 8 predicted proteins | sample 7446101 | NCBI WGS metagenome assembly JACCDO01 (sample SAMN15323440, study PRJNA562643) | freshwater metagenome | isolation source: river surface water | place: USA:Blue River Watershed | collected 2017-08-16
TCCAGTAAATCCTGTGAATCCTGTATAACCTGTAAATCCAGTAAATCCAGTAAATCCAGTAAATCCAGTAAATCCAGTAAATCCAGTAAATCCAGTGAATCCTGTATAACCTGTATAACCAGTATAACCAGTATAACCAGTAAAACCAGTATATCCAGTATAACCTGTATATCCAGTAAAACCAGTTGGACCAGTGTAACCTGTTTCCCCCGTATAACCTGTATATCCAGTAAAACCAGTAAAACCAGTGTATCCAGTGTATCCAGTGTATCCAGTGTAACCTGTAAAACCAGTAAAACCAGTATACCCTGTGTATCCTGTATATCCAGTTAACCCTGTATAACCAGTATAGCCTGTATATCCAGTATATCCTGTAAACCCCGTATAACCAGTGTACCCTGTATAACCTGTGTACCCTGTAAAACCAGTATAACCAGTAAAACCAGTATATCCAGTATAACCTGTATATCCAGTAAAACCTGTGTACCCTGTGTACCCTGTATATCCAGTAAAACCAGTAAAACCAGTAAAACCAGTAAAACCAGTAAACCCAGTATATCCTGTATATCCTGTATATCCTGTATATCCTGTAAATCCTGTAAACCCAGTGTATCCTGTATATCCTGTGTAACCAGTAAATCCTGTGTATCCTGTAAACCCAGTGTATCCTGTATATCCTGTGTAACCAGTAAATCCAGTGTATCCAGTGTAACCTGTTGCTCCAAAAAAAGTTGCGACTGATGTGTAAGGAATTCCATTGTTTATAGTTGCAGTTTGAAATTTACCAGATGCTGAAACAGAAACAGAAGCCCATGTTACTGAGGGAGTAAATGTTGTAGTAAATGATGTTTGATTCCAAGAATTTCCATAATCAGTTGAAATATATATGCCTCCATTATAAGTAGTACCTTGAGTAGAAGTTGCAGTTTGATACTGTCCTGATGCTGAGAGCGAAACAGTATTCCAATATTGAATAATTGGTGATGAAATACTTGTCCAATTTTCTCCATAATCTGTTGAAATTTGAATTGATGCACTATTATTTAATACTGTTTGATATTGACCTGTTGATGATACATCCACACCAGTTTTATTTCCAGAAATTCCAGTACCTTTTTGAGTCCATGTATTTCCATAATCAGATGAAACCCAAACACCATCAGTCCATGCAGTTGCAGTTTGATACTGTCCTGTTGCTGACATTGCAATTTTAGTCCAATTTTTTTCAGTAGCTCTCTGTGACCAAGTGTTTCCATAATCACTTGATATATAAATATAATTTGTTCCACTAGTTACATCATTATTTACAAATAATGTTTGATACTGACCAGTTGCAGAAACAGCAATTCCTCTAAAATATAGAGATCCTAAGGAAGTAATTTGTGTCCAAGTGTTACCATAATCAGTTGATTTATAAATATAATCTGCACCAACCGCAGTTTGATATTGTCCTTCTGCAGATAATGCAACTCCAAACCAATTTCCTCCTATCTTTGAAGTCCAACTTTTTCCATAATCACTAGAAATATAAATAGTTGCATTTGTTACTATAGTTTGGTATTGTCCTGATGCAGATAAAGAAACAGATCGACCATCAATAGATGATAATGTTGTTGGATACCATGAAGTTCCATAATCGGTCCAATTACCACCTATATTGCTATAAATTGATAACAAGGTTAATGCATCAAATGTTCCCGTTGCACCAGTTGGACCAGTTTCTCCTGTGTATCCAGTATATCCTGTGTATCCAGTGAAACCTGTATAACCAGTATAACCAGTAAAGCCCGTAAAACCAGTGTAACCTGTAAATCCAGTGTATCCTGTAAATCCTGTAAATCCTGTAAAGCCTGTAAAACCTGTAAAACCAGTGTATCCTGTAAAACCAGTATATCCTGTAAATCCAGTGTAACCTGTAAAGCCTGTAAAACCAGTATAACCAGTAAAACCAGTATATCCAGTATAACCTGTAAAACCAGTAAAACCTGTAAAACCAGTATAACCAGTAAAACCAGTATATCCAGTATAACCTGTAAAACCAGTAAAACCAGTAAAACCTGTAAATCCAGTGTAACCTGTAAATCCAGTGTATCCTGTAAACCCAGTGTAACCAGTATAGCCTGTATAACCTGTAAATCCAGTGTAACCTGTAAATCCAGTGTAACCTGTAAAGCCTGTAAAACCAGTATAACCAGTAAAACCAGTATATCCAGTATAACCTGTAAAGCCTGTAAAACCAGTATAACCAGTAGCACCAGTTGGTCCATCTATACCATCCAAGTTAAGAACATATCCTTTTAATCCATTTGGAAAAATTTGTGAAACATTTTGAACATATCCAACACCTATTTGTGAAAACCCTTTGGTGTATGATGTAACAATACCTTCAAATCTAAAATTAACATCTTGATTATAATTAACAACAATAGAATTTCCTGGTACATAAGCTAAATCTATTGCAACATTAAAAGTAAAAGTATCTCCATAAACTGGACCAGTTCCTCCAAAATTATATTCAAATTTGGTATTATACAAATCTCCAGGTGTTCCAGTAGGACCTGTAGGACCTGTAGGACCTGTAGGACCTGTATACCCAGTATAACCAGTAGCACCTGTTGGACCTGTTTGTCCCATTACACCAATTGGACCTTGTTTACCTTCAGGACCCATTGGACCAACAGGTCCAGGAACAGGAATAAATCCACATGAACACATAGGTTTTCCATCAGGATCAAATGTTGATGTACAAGTAGATTCTGTTTCGGTTGACACAGTATTAGTAATAGTTGTATTTGTTTTAGTACTCATGGTTGTCATACTTTCAGCATGAGCCTTTGATTTTTTTGGTTGTAAGATATCTTTATCAATATTTAATTTTATTTGATTTGAAGTTTTATAAGGTATTTCTATTTTATCATTAGTTTTCTTTTTAATTTGATACTCTTGATTATCTTTAATTTTATCTTTTGATCTATTTTTTTCAATATCTTTTTCATTATCTTGTTTTGATTTTTTTATTTCTGGTTCTAAATTATTTGTGTTAGCATGGTTTTTTGACTTAATTGGTTCATTTTCATCTATTAAAATATTTACTTCAGGTAAGATTCCTAAAGAAGAATCAATTATAGGAGATTGATTTTGTTCATTAATAATTTGTAATATACCATGTTCTTTGGTATTTGGATCAATTATATTAATAAGTTTAGTTCCATTATTTTGTATTTGGTTGTTTGGTAAATGATTGTAAACATTATCATTATTTTGTTTTTTTAATAATTTCACAAAATTTGGTGAACTGGATATTGTTTCTTCTTCCTTATATTTATTTTTTTTAGAACTTTTTTTTTTTTCTTTTTTAGATTTTTTCTTATCATCTGTATTATCATCTCTATTTTTATATGCTTTTTTTTGTTCCTTTAATAAATCCGCAAAATCCGGCATTATTTATATTATTATTATATATAAAAAATGATATCAAAAAACTTTATTCATATGAAAAATCAAAACTATTTAAATCTTGTGAAATACCTATAACTAGCCAATTAGAATTATAACCAGCAATGTTAATATTAGCTATTAAAATATAATCATTAGTTTTTGAATTTGAGTTAAATGTTACTGATCTGAAACTACCATTTCCGAAAGAAATTTTTTCATTTGATTTACTATTAATTGTATAGGTTCCAGTATTACTTGCTTTTGTATATTTAACTACATAGATTAATAAAGGTTGTAGCAAACTTGGTAAAGATAATGTATAATCTGATCCATTTAATAGAACATTTGTTACGGAATACTTATCCATTCTACCTAGACTTCTTACTTCAAAAGGTGTTCCATAGTTAAAATTAATATTTGTATTAGATGCATAAGTAGGTGGGACAGTATCAACAACAATTGTTGATATTTGTATTATTTTTTCTACTTGTGTTATTGGATTACCCTTAACAATACGTCTCAACGCAGGAGGAATTCCATCATAATACTGATTACCTCGAGCTGGTGTATTTTCGAAATTTAAAATATTAAAACTTCGATTAGCTAATTGTTCAATATTTGTAACTCTACCTCTTAACATATATATATTACTAATATAAAAAAAGATTAAAACAAAAAATTGATTTTATATCTGAATTATAATCAATTATACCAATTAATATTTTCATATAATATTTATATATAATATTTACATATAATGTTTGATTATTTTGAAGAAGAATACTTTAATTCTTATAAAAAAGAATGTGACAATTTTAAAAATTCACTAGGAACAGATGAAAAATGGAAAAATATAAATTTAGAATCAAGTCTAAAAATTAATGATAAGATATATGTAGAGTATTTACCTTGTTCTCAAAAATATTTATACACACATACTCCTGAATGCGGAACTATTGTAGAAATAACAGACTCTGGGGAAATAATTATCAATAATCATAAAAATATTATTATGAATATTGAAAAAGATTATTTGGGACTATATTCAAAAGCATATGATATGATAGTTAAAAAACTTAATTCTTAAATGATTTCATTAAACAATTTTTTATAATGGATATGGCCCATCATTTGTTGGTACATATGCATTTGAATTAGAAGCTATAATATTTATATGATACGTAATATCTGAAAAAGTTGGAGTTGAAGAACCAGATATTAATATTGTGCTGATTTCTATAACATCACCTGGAGCAGGAAATTGCATTTTAATACCTTTATATGTGTTTGGTTGTATTTTTGTAATTACAGAATTATTATTTATTAATCCACATAAACGTAAACTTCCAGTCATTGTTCCTTGTAACAACAAATAAAATCCAGGAGTTGAAGGTTGTGTATATGATGGTCCAATTACGATTTTATAATTTATCCCTATTGTAGGAGAAGGTAAATTTGTTGGGGAAGGTAAACCAATATCACGAAGTTTTGTAGCACCTAAAACAGTAAAAACAGAGCCACTATAATTTGTTAATATTTTAAAAACACCACCTTCATCTGGAATTGCTCTATTATTTAAAAGTAAACCACCAGCAGCAACTACAGATTGATTTAATGTAGTTGTTCCACTCACATATAACTCACCACCACATGTTATATTACTAGATGTTTGAAGAGTATCAGTTTCTATATTTTCACCAAAATTTGCATTGCCAATAACATCTAAAGTTGAACATTTAATATTTCCAACAGTTGTTAAATTTTGACCTACTTCTAAATTTTCGTTAAATACACTGTCAAGAGATGTTGTTATACTACCTTTACATATTATTGAATTATTAGTTGTTAAATTTTGAAATATAGATGATCCATTTAATGAATTTATATATCCATTTATATTTAAATTACCACCAATACCAACACCACCATTTACAACTAAAGCTCCTGAAGCAGGACTATCACTTACATTTGTATATTTTATCAACACAGGATTTATTGTATTAGTTCCATCAATGATAAAGTTTGCTTCTGATTTATCTCCTGTAGAATCTACATATAAACTTTTTGTATTAGTTTCTTTATTAACTCTCATTGTATTAAATAAGCCATCTGATTTTTCAAGTGTTATATTTCCTGTACATGTTATATTACCATTTACTGTTAAACTATTATTAACTGTTAATTTATTTAAACTTGATTCATTAAGCACTGTCATTGTTCCATTCACTCTTAATGTATTACCAATTAAAAGTCCACCAAAAATTGATGTGTCTCCTGTTGAAGCATTTATAAAAAATTTATTTTGATTTATTATAAGATCATTGCCTAGTAAAGTTTTACCAAGAACTATTAAATTTTCACCAAAAGTTACTTGAGAATTAAAATTTTCTATATTTTCTACTGTTAAACTTTTACATTTTATTTCACCAAAACTTGCATCTAAATAACCAGTTAGAGTTATATTTTTACCAGTTAAATTTTGTATTACCAAATTATTTTTTGTCATTGAAATATCACAATTATAAGTTGCTGATTTATTTACAGTAAGATTATCTACATTCTCAGTAATTGCCTTTATTGTACCTGTTGATGTTATATTAGATACTGTTATTGTCCCATCACATTTTATATTTGAAATAAAATAAGAATCTCCTCCAACATATAATGTATAACTTGTTTGAACATTTGAACCAATCATTACTTTCCCTTGATAAAATACATATGTTCCACTTTGAGACCATAAACTTGTAGACAAAGTTTCAGTTTGAATTACATTACCATTATTTAAAAGTTTACCAGTATAATTTATATCTCCAACAATATCCATTGTATATATTGGATTTTCATTCAAAATCCCTATTGTATTTGATTTTTTTATATTAATTAAATTACTATTTACATTAAAACTTCCTTGACAATCAAAATTTCCTGTACTAAAAGTTGAAATTTTTCCATTTACTGCTGTGATATTTAATGAACTTGTATTTGCATTCATATTCGAACCTAACATAAACTTTATATTATTAACTTAATATAAATTAAAATATTAAAATTATATTTAATTTTACTTAAAAAAATATATTTAACTTGCTAATATTTGATCTTTGTAATTATAAAAAATCAATTTCAAATCATTCAATATTCTATTTCTGTCTTCTATATATTCTTTATCATTATCCCTAAACAAATTTATACAATAATTTTTAGACCAATCAATCCATTTATATTTCTTTTTGAGTTCTTCATTATTTCTTATAAATTTAATTGTTTTGTCAATGTTATTTTTATCAAAAGGTTCAGTTAACACACTATTTACATTTTCAAAAATCGTAAGTAATCCATCGTCTGCTTTTCCTACAACCCAATCCTTTCCATTATAATATTCTGATTTATTTCTTGCTAAATCTAAAACCTTGAAATTATGAAATTCTGGATGGGCTGGATCAATATATATATGCTTTACCATTGAAGGAACAATCTCCTGAAAATTTTCATTACACAAACAATCTAAAATTGATTTCAACTCTATTTTTGAAAAGTCTTCTTTACCGTGAGCCATTAAATTTATATTGTTTGTATTCGTTTTTATATTGTTTGTATTTGTATTTATATTACCAGTATTTAGTGTATTAGTATTATTATTTATTACTAATTTATTTACTGATTTTTTCTTTTTCATTTCCTCTATTTCTCTAGTTTGATTTTCTAATAGTCTTTTTAATTCCATCACTTGTGCTACCAAAAATTCATTTTGTTTATTGGATTCTTCTTCTTTTTCCTTTTTAACCTTGCATCTACCTTCTACATGTCTTTTTAAGGTATATATAGTTGTAAAATCTTTTTCACAATATTCACAACTATGTTTTTCTATTTTTTTATACGATTCTGGTGAATTTTGGTAAATTTCGGTAAAAATTGGTAAATTTTGGTCAATAATATTATTTATGGGTTGACATGGTTTCTTTTTATTCATTGTATGCATTTCAAAATTATATTTTTTTGAAAATTCTTTTAAACAAATTGTACAAGTATATTTAACCATTATATATAGAAGATAAATAAAAATATTTTTATATTAATTTAATTTTTCTTGGCATTTTTTGGCATTTTTTGGCATTTTTGGCATTTTTTTGGCATTTTTTTGGCAATTTCCGCTAATCAGCAAATATACTTTTTATTTTTCTACAACTACTTTTTATAACCAATTATACTTTTTATAATTTACCAAAAAATATATGTTTTTCTTGTGTGTGTGTAGGAAGTAAAATATATTTATAAATTTTTTATATTTTAATAATAAATTTATATAAATTTAGATCATAATTCATCTAAAATTTATTAAAAAAATAAAAACTTACATCTAATATCATTTCATAAAAAATTTTTTATGAAATATTTTTAATTAAAAATTAACACAGTTATCTATTGTGTTCTTAAAAAAATTAATATCCTTATCAGTAGGTAAAATAAATCTGTCTCTATTTGCTTTTTCCTTATATATGTTTAATTTATTTAATACCATACGTTCAACTAGTTCTATATGATCTTTATCTTTACATTCTTTATAATAAATTACTTCATGTTCACATGTTTTATTATAGGTACTCAATCTATTAGTTAAATTAGTTGCTTTACCAAAAATATATGTTCTGTTTTTTTTATTTTCTTTAGTTGTAAGTAAATAAATAACATTTTTTTCTTTATAATTATCTCTTTTCTGTTTTTTTAATGTTAAATTTTCAAGAATTTTAATTCTTTTTTCTTTTTCTTTTATTAAATTTAAATTAATATTAACTGAACCTTTTGAAAATAATGTTCTTATCCAACTACTAACTTGTAATGCAAATTTTGGACTAATCCATTGTGATAATTGGATTGCTAGATCAGGATGAATCCATGTTCCAGAATGATCACCTCCAATTTTACTATCAATTAGTTCAGTCTTCTCAAGTTTTATTTCCAATGCGGGAAATCCCGTATTGGAATTATTAATATTTTCTTCAAGTTGTTTGATAATTTCTTTAGTAGCATCGAGTCTATACCAATCATTAAATTTTTTTTTCCCAGCCTTACACAGTTGTGTTGCATTAATATAATTATCAGTTTCTCTACATACAATTATTTGGTTGTTTAATATTAAATTTATTGGTATATTTTCCATTTCTTGTTTATTTTTAAATGTAATAATATCATTATCTTTTTTAGTATTTTCAAGTTCATCTATCTGTTTTTCTTTGTCAATAATAATATTAATAAATTTTTCACTAATCGTATTAAGATTTAATGTTCCTAATTCATCATTTTTTTTAATTTCTTCTATATCTTTAGTTCGGCTCTCAAATGCTTTTTTTAATTCCATCACTTGTGCTACCAAAAATTCATTTTGTTTATTGGATTCTTCTTCTTTTTCCTTTTTAACTTTACATCTACTTTCTAAATGTCTTTTTAAGGTATCTTTTCTTGTAAATTCAGTTCCACAAAATTTGCACATATTATTTTTGTTAAAGGAGTCTTCATCTTTTAATATTTCTTGGTGTAAAATTGGTGGATCTTGGTGGATATCTGGTGGAATTATTTTACATGGTTTCTTTTTATTTTTTATATGTCTATCAAAATTGTATTTTCTATCAAATTTTTTTATTTAATTAAAATTTTGAGTAAAAAATGAGTAAAATGAGTAAAAAATGAGTAAAAATGAGTTAGTAATTATATATACTTTTTATAAAACTATAATTTTATTTTATTAAACTAATTAACTTTTTATTATTTACTCAAAAATATATATTTTTCTTATGTGTGTGTAGGAAGTAAAATATATTTATAAATTTTTTATATTTTTATAGTAAATATATAAAGATTTTTTATATAAAATACAGATCATAATTCATCTAAAAAATTAAATATTATTATTACTATCGTCTGATATGGTCTGTATGGGCTTAATAAGTTTTTAGAAAGAAAATTTATTTTAAAAAAACTAAATAAAAATTTTTTTTTATTCAATTTTAAATTTATTAAGTATTTTATAAAATTGAATAATTTCTTGTTGTTTTAGCCAAGAATAGTTTCTCAAATACAAATCAACAGATAACATATTTCCATGATATTCCAATAAATATTTCCCAGTTATTTTATTAATTGATTCATATTCATTAGGTTTAACACAATATAATTTATAAACAGTTACTAATTTTTTTGATTCAGGTAATGATTCATGAGATTTGTATCTAACACCACGTCCAATAATTTGTTCAATAGAACCTTCATTCCAGGCGGGCTCCATAATGATAATATAATTAGTATTTTTTAAATCTAAACCCTCTGAACCAGCTTTTGTAACAAACATTATTTTTACCTTACCATTATTATATTTTTCCACTGCTTCCTGTCTTTCAGCAATAGACAGATCTCCAGTAACATGACCATATTTAATATTATGATCATCAAGCCATTTCATAACTGGTTTAATACCCATATTAATAAAGTGTGAAAATATAACAAATTTTGATTTTGGATCAGATTTAATTTTTTTAATAATCCAATCTACTTTGGGAGATTTTTTATCAATGATATTAGATGCTCTTCTCAGCCCATTATAAAATACATGAATATTTTTACCTTTAAAATCTGGTATTTTATTTACTTGTCCATTTTCAACTCCAATATATGTTTTAAAATAATCTTGATCCATAGGTAAAAAAACTTCAACTATTTTTTTTCTTGGAAAATTTGGATCAGGTTTATCTGAATCTTTAATATAAAAACTAAAAACATTTGATACATAATCAATAAATTCAGAAGGATTAGTAGAATCTAACATATGTTCAAATTTATCAATTGAAATTGGTTTTTCACCATTTGCTATTGCAATTAAATTAATAATATCATGTTTATAATTAATTAAAGGAGTTGCAGTCAATAACATTAATTTACTAGCTTTTTTTGCATATTTAAAAATAGACTCAGATCTAGTTCCATTTATGGTTCTTAAATTATGTGCTTCATCAATAATAACAAGAGAATCTGCAGGACTAATAGCTTTGTCAGCTTCAATTGCATTAACAATACCTTGAATTGTATAAAAATGATAATTTTTGTCAATTTCTTTTTGGGTTAATCCATACATTTTTGCTTGAGAAATAAAATTTTGTTGTAACGACGTAGGAGTTATTACAATAATTTTACTGACTATATTTTTAATAAGTAAACATTGAGCTGTAGAAATTGCAGATAATGTTTTTCCAGTTCCTACTGAATGTACTACAACAACTCCTCTGTTATCTGTTAAATGATTTGCAACATTTAATTGATGTTTTTTAATTGATAATTTTGTATCCCCATAAAGAACAACTCCACATGGATTTATCTCATTTGTTTTCTTTTTAACCAGCGTACATGCTTTCTTTTTTTCTTTTTTATCAGACAAATCAGATTCAAATTTAATACCAAGTTTATCCATTAAATCTTCTATTTTTTCTTCTTGAAGTTTTTCACAATTATTAACATTTTTTATAGATATATTCATTTATAGATATAAAATATATATCTATTATATTTTTATTTTTTGATTTTTTATTATATTAAATACAAAAATAAAAAATATAATTCTATTTTATAATGGATATTAGCACAGATTCAGATTATAAAACAACCAGATCAAAATTAAATTATTGGTTATTAATCATCATTACTATTGGTATAATTATTTTTATCATAAATAAAAATAATAAAGAAAATGCCAAAGAACAAAAAGAACATATGACTGCAGGTACTTTAACTCAAATGTTTGCAAATGACGGACAAGATACTTATTTAAAAGGTGATGTAAACAATATTGCAACTGGTAACTTTAATTTATATTGGAATCAACCAACTAAAATTGCAGGAACTTATCCTAATCGTGGTCAATTATTACCTTCAGTTGTTTTACCAATGGTTGCAGCACTTGAAAATAATAATGATCCTAATACCACTGGTATTGAATTAACAACAAATGAAGCTGAAAGAAAAGCATATAATGATTTACTTAAAAGAGTATATAAAAATAAAATGGAAAAATTACAAAAATATATTGATGATCCTAAAGCAAACGATATGTTACAAACAAATTGTGGAGAAAATTGTTATGTTAATCCAGCTGCTTGTGGTAATGGACATGGTGGTTATAGATTGGGTTCTAATTTTGTAGAAGCAAGTACTGCAAAACCTTTTGTATCACTTCAAGGTAATGTATACTTTCCTGATGAATATGTAGGACAATATTGGATCCAACCAGTCCCTGATATTATGAAACCCCTTCCTGTTGTAGCAAATGGATTACCTCCATTAAGTGAATCACAACCTTATTAAACATATTTTTTTATTGATAAAAAAAATTATAAACTTTTATCAAAAATTATTATCCAGCTATAATATAATTATGGAAAACAAAATTAATAATTTAAAAGAAATTTTATTAAATATTGATATAAAAAATTTTAATCTTGATATAATATTTAAAAATATTTCAACACTAGTTAAATTAAAAAAAAATTTATCTGTAATTTGGAATGAAAGCGAGATTAATTTTAATACTATTGAAGAAATAAATTTAAATTCTAATAAAAAAAATTCTTTAAATAAAAATTTAAACAATTACATTTCAAATTACGATTCAATGGCTGAATCTGACAAACTTACTAATTTTATTAAAAGTTTAAAAAAAAGACTTTGTTTTAAATACGCAAATATATGTTTTTTTTATGTTTTTGATGATGATAATCAATTAAAAAACGACTTAGAAGCAATTTATTCTATGCTAAAAATAACTTTTGTTTTAAATAAATTTATATATCCAAATGATAAAATTGCCAGACATATTGTATGGATTCCAATAAATTCCAATAGAGATTTTGAATATGAACACATATCTAAAGATAATTTAGAAATATCAAAACAAGAATACAAAGCTTTTACAGTTAGTGGAGTAACATATGGAAATAATCCTAGAGTAACTGTTGTAACAAGATATGAGGAGGTAACTAAATTACTTTTACATGAACTTATTCATAATTTTAATTTAGACGGAGCTAATTATCATACAGAATTAAAACCTGTAATAAAAAAATTTTCTTTAATTAAAAAAACTTCTGGGACTGATTTAAATTATAATTATGAATATTCAATGTACGAAAGTTATACTGAATTATTAGGAACTTATTTATATCTGATTTTTAACAATATGAATATGAATGATTCAAAATTAGAAGATGTATTAATGGGACAGATTGGTTCAGAAATTATTTATAGTTATAATATAATCGCAAATTTATCAAAATTAAATAAATATGATTCATATGAAGAATTTATTCACTCACAAAAATTTTTAGGAAGTATTTGTATTTATGAATATTATTATGTAAAGGGATTACTATATAATAATTTTGAATTAGTTTTTCCAACTGATGCTCAAGAATTTATTCAGATGTATACAAAAATAAATTCAGTAATTAAAAATTCATCAAAAGATAATTTGTTAAAAGAAATATTCTCTTTAAGAAAGTCTCAAACAAATTTTAAATATATTATAAATTAAATTTAGTTTTCAGGATTTGTTATTGAAAGTAATTTAATTTCTGATTGATAGTTTTCTTTTAGATAATCAAGTATGTTATCAAGATAATTAGGATCATCCATATAAGTTAAACATATTTGAGTAATTTTAGCTGGAGACCAAACAGTCTTTTCATTATAATATGCATATCTTGTGATCTTATCTAAAGTTTTATCATAAGATGAAAAGAATTTTTCCACAGATACTTTTTCTTTATTTTTGTTGAAAAAGTGATTAATCATTTGTAGTATTACTTTAGGAGTAGCATTATCTAAATGGATGTGACAATCAAATCTACCAGGTCTTATAAGTGCTTTATCAATTTTATCAATAAAATTAGTAGTTAAACATATAATATGACCATTTGATTCTAATGTACCATCAATGCAATTTAATAATGTTTCAATTGTAATTGGTGCATCTCCAGGAATTTCCTTTTCTTTATAAGGATTCATTTCATAAATTTCTTCCAATAATTGATGACTTTGATTTTGTGATGATTGATTTTTTTCATTAGTCGTTCTTTGTTTAACTTTTTCAATAATGCAATCAAATTCTTCAAAAACATAAATTCTTTTATCAGGTTGGACTTCTTGATTATTAATTTTCAAATCTAAAAATGCTGCTTTAAGTTCTTTATAAGTTTTAATTCTAGAAAGATTTAAATCAACAATAGAACGTCCAGTATGATTAGCCAAAGCCTTTATACAAGATGTTTTACCAGTGCCAGGGGCTCCGTATAATATGATGCCAAGTGAATAAGGAACACCTAATTCTCTATATGAAGCACGGTTATTACAAAAATAATTTATTTTTTTCATAAATATATCTTTATTTTCAAAGAATATATTATCAAAAGTTTTATTAGAGTAGAATTTTAAATCTTCAAAAATAGCACAATTAGTTTGTGCATTAAAATTCATATAATTATAATATCTTTGAGTAGGATTACCAACGCTGTAATTTACTGTGTTGAGCAAATGTTTCTTATAATAATTAACACATTTATTTAAAAAAGAACGAACTTTATCCTGTCTTAATGTATAAGAATACATTTCAACCTCATATACTGTTGATGTGCTTGTAATTACAGTTTTAGTATCAATATATATATGAGAGTTTAGTTTTACTTCAGAATTTTTATCAAAATTATTAATATTTCCTGAATTATTAATTACATATTTAACTCCATTAATATTTCTTTTACATGCATAATGTAAAATAGATTTATATAATAAAGCATCAGCTTCTGAATTTTGTGAAGCATAATATGAAGATGTATAATGAGTATATGTTATTACTAGAGATGCATATTTTTCTCTAAATATAA
>JACCDO011653865.1_pt1 | contig 14360 bp, 5 predicted proteins | sample 7446101 | NCBI WGS metagenome assembly JACCDO01 (sample SAMN15323440, study PRJNA562643) | freshwater metagenome | isolation source: river surface water | place: USA:Blue River Watershed | collected 2017-08-16
CGGGTGACCCGGCCGAGCACAAGGTGGTCTACATGTTCAACCAGGCCGACCTGGCCTACCAGACCTCGGTGCTCAACAGCATCCAGGCCATGATCAAAACCTATGGCGACAACGTCAGCATTGCGGTTGTGGCCATTGGCCCGGGTATTCACGTTCTGGCCAAATCGCCCAAACGCGATGTGGACAAAGAGATTGCAGAACGAATCGATAACTTTGCCAAGTCCTACAAAGTCCGTTTCATTGCCTGCGGCAACACCATGACGACCGTGGGCTATGCCCAGTCCGACATGAAGCCCTTTGCCGAATACGCCCTGGTGGGTGCGGCTGCACTGATGCGACTCCAGGAGACTGGCCACAAAGCGATTTTTTGGTAAGTGTTAACCCTAGGTTCCGAGATCAAACAAGGGCAGGAGTTCACCTCGGCTCGCCAGGTATTCCACCATCGCGACCTCATAGTCAAACTGAGCGCGAATCAGCTTCTGAACAGCGGAGAAAAACTCCTCCTGTGCCCTGAAAACATCTGAGAGAGGTGCCTTTCCCATTAGGAAAAGTTCCCGAGTAGAACCATCGGTCTCTCGAGCACCGGCCACTAAAGAGACTCGATTTACTCTGGACGCCAGGGCCGCCTTATACGTTTGGGTAGACACCTCGGCGTTAGCGATTAGCTCCCTGTAGACGCGGTCCCGTTCAGACTGAGCCTGACTATACCGAGCAGCCGCTGCAGTCGCCCGCGCGCTCTGAGCAAAGCCGGAGAATACATCCACCCGGTAGACAACCTGGGCTGTTGTCTGCTTAGACTCAGCCGCGGAGCCGACATCCGACTGGCTGTTGGAGACCTCGAAATTCAATCCACCCCACATTCTTCCCTTACTGGCTTCATAGTCTCCCAGAGCCGCGACAACCGCAGCGTCTGCATTCATAAATGCAGGCAACTGGCGCACAATTGCCGAGGTGTCGACATCCACCCGAACCTCAGTAGCCGGGAGGCGGAAAGACAACTTCTGAGTGGGTGGTGGAGCTCCAAACAGTTCTCTAAACCTGCTCTCTGCAGCTGCGACGTCTTTAAGCGCTCCAGGAATTTCATCTGACGCTTCGGACACTTTCGTGCGTGCGCGAACGACATCGAGCTTGCTACCACCTCCGATTTTCTCTCTCTCCATCGTCACACCCAGAAAGAGCTCTCGAGATGAAACATAACCGCGAGAAAAAAACAGATTTCTTCGGGCCCTCTCAAGATCGAAAACGGCTCTCAACATGTTCACAAGCGTTGATGATCGATCGCGCGACTCCTCATGGCCTGCCGCCTTGGCTCTGGCGTCGGCAGCATCGACCGCACCACCCGTCGCACCAAAGTCATACAGCAGTTGACTCGCTGTCAAGGATGAATCTCTCGATGTAGAGTCGGGATAGCGGCTGTAGTTAGTTCGGCCCTTACCAACCGTCGCACTCACCCTAGGGAGGTAACCCGCAAATGCCTCTTCCCGACCCGCCTCCGCAGCCCGACGATTCTCTATTGATCGAAGAACCTGGGGTACCGAATTAAAACTTCGGTTGACCATTGCCTTGAGGTCGTTAAATGGCTGACGCATTGATGGGGTTTCGATCTCAGCGATCAACTCAAGAGTGGCGATATCAAACGGGGTCTTAGCCAGGACATCAAAGGGCTTGAGAGCAGAAATGGCTGCCGACGCGGGATCACCAGGTGAATCTGCCTTTTCAGCTGCATATACTGGCCCATACAAAAGGGCAAAAAATGGAAGAACTGCGAACCTAAACCGCGCCGCAGCAGTTTTTTTAAGCCTCATGATATTAGCCTTCATCCTTACAGAGTTCCTGACTAAGGAACCGTCGAACCTCTACTGAGTTAACCGATCTAAACGAAGGGTCGATACCAGACTTCAACCGAAAGGTATTCACAGTATCCCCGACGCCAAAAGCTTCTCGCTTGAATTCTTTACGGAGCAGAGCAAGCGAAGAGTCAGAGCAACTGTACAAAACATCATTAATACTAGAAAAATAGATTACTTCACCAGGGGCAAATGACGGCTCATCAGTCGATACAATGACTCGGGCTGACACGTTTGGCGGAGCACCTCGAGAGACTGACTTAGGACTCAGCATCACAACCCCGCCCGTCACACGCGTAAACCTAGTAAATCCCGCCGAATAGGCACCAAAAAACTTTCGACCCATCTCGGAGGACATGCTGCTTAGCATCTCCTGTAAGCCATTATCCGCCGTGATGAGCGATTGTTCTTTCTGCAGGCGAGTCTTCTCGGTTGAAGTACTTCCGAATACCTTAAAAATACTTCCCGAGAATTTCTCTACCGCCATGCCAACATGAGGAACGCCCACGGAGCTGCCTGCCGCCTGTTGACTCGGTGATGCTGCCGCCAAGCCGGAAGATGCCAACAAGCGCATTATGGCGACAGTATTTATCGCAAGGCTGTTATTCACGAGACTACTGGTGAACGGAATTTGGCTCGCCGACATCCGAGCCACCACCATACCTATGACATCGCCGCGCTCCCCTAGCACCGGTCCGCCCGACCGTCCGGGGCTTACTTCGGCGGTGTGACGAAAGACCAGCCGATTGGCAGCCGTCAGTGCTCCACTGATAACTCCTGGCGTCACCTGCAGCCCCTCAGCATTGCGTTCAGGTCCCGCATATCCAACGGCAAAGACTGCCTGCCCCTCCTCAAGTGGGACCTGAGCCGGAACAGGAAATGGCTTTGTACTGACCCCGTGAACGTGAATGAGCGCTAAATCGTCCGCCTCACTCCATGACACCAGCCGCGCCTGACCAGACACTCCTTGTCTCGGATCAAAAACAGTGATTCGGTCAGCAGCTTTGACAACGTGATACGCCGTAATGAGGTGCCCAGAGGCCGAGACAGCAAATGCTGTGCCATACACTCCCTCGCTCTGCTTAGATGCGGCATAAGCACCCAAACTCACCAGGGGCAGGAGCAAGACCGTCAGCGTGGACAAAACGTGGGCGATGAATCTTTGACTCCTAGTGACGTACGGGCTACCCATCTCTTTTCCGCGCATCTCTTACTTCTCCCTCATCGAAGTCTGCAAGACCTTCGTGATGGGGGAGAAGATGTAGGAGAGAACAGTCCGTTTCCCAGCAATAATGTCAACCTGGGCCACCATTCCTGGGATCACGGAGTAAACGCGTCCCTCCCTCTCCAAACTGCTACCCTTGAGGCTCACCTTGACCGGGAAATAGACTTCATTCTTGTCCTCGGTGATCGAGTCTTGACCGACCACACTGACAGAGCCAGGCATAGAGCCAAAAACTGAAAAATCGTAGGCTGTGAACTTGACAATCGCATCCTGACCGGACGACACAAACCCAATGTCCGCGGGGGATACACGTGCCTCAACGACTACAACTGAGTCCGCGGGAACAATTTCTACCACCCTTTCGCCAGCCTTCACTGTGCCACCCTCCGTCGTAACGAGCACCCGATTAACGGTGCCGTCGATTGGAGACCGAATCTGAGTTCGATCGGCTGCATCGGCTGAGACAACAATACGCTCTCGGGCCTGGGCATACTCAGTTTTGGCTCGAGTCAACTCCTCTAAGACAGTAGCCTGGTGATCTCTGCGGAAATTCTCGAGCTCTTCTTGGGCCTTGGCAAACTCCTGTTCTGCCGACGACATGGCAGCAAGCGCATCAGCCATAGACTTCTGGGCACGCGTTTCGGAAATCCTTGCCTCAAGCCCACGGGATACCAGCGTGCTGACAACCTTAAGCTCCTCGCGGGCCGCTGCTACCGCTCCGGTAGCCGCATCGCGCTTGGCCCTATAGATTTCGATGTCGTTTCGTTTCTGGCGAAGTTGTCCAAGAAAACGTCCGTTCCGCTCCTTAAACAAAGCCTTCTCCGAACTCGCAATGGAGGGGAACTGGCTCATAACCTCGTCGTTCACCACGAAAGTTTTACCCTCGTACTCACTGAGGAGTCGAGTAATTCTGGTACCCAATTGGGCCAGATTTTCCTTCAACTGGTTGTATTCGCTGCGCTGCTGAAGCGGACTGAGGGCAATCAGCATCTGCCCAGCCTTCACTTTGTCACCCGCCTTCACGTGTATCTTCTGAACTCGTCCGCCCTCGTAGTGTTCAATCACCTGGAGTTGATTCTGAGGACTGACCTTCCCCTCAGCAGTAACGACCTGATCCAGCTCGGCAAAACCGGCCCATATTAGAAACAGACCGGTCAGTGCCGATACAACGATCACAACGCGGGTCGCGGAACGCTCTCTATTGTCTGTATCGTAGGTAAACGCTTCGCGCAACAAGACGCCGCCGATTCGGCCCCACCGACGCAGGCGTTTGCCAAATGCCGAAGCAAAAAATTCAGTAAGTTTCCCGTTTAAAAAACGAATAACTGGTAGCTCAAAAAGCTTCTTAAACCATGAGAATTTCACGAGACGTTTCAGCTTAGACAGCATTCTCAACCTCGGTGCCGTTGGCACTCTCCGGTGACGGCGTTTTTGGGGCCTTGGCCCCCTTCCCCCCGCGCAAGAAACTCTCGGCCGAGCCTATGCCAGCCACCTTGCCTTCATCCATGACGATTACCCGGTCTACCAGAGCAAGCAATGATGTCCTATGAGTAATCAAAATGAGAGTGGAGGGAATCTTCTCTGATCGAAATGACTCTATAAACATCCGCTCGGTACGCGCATCCATTGAACTGGTTGGCTCGTCGAATATCAGAATTGGCGGGCGCCTTGCTATCGCCCTTGCGATTGTGATGCACTGCCTCTGACCGCCAGACAAGCCCTCGCCCCGCTCGCGAACCTGCATCTTGAAGCCCTGTGGGTGTTTGTCAACAAACTCGGAAACACCGGACAGTCTAGCGGCCCAACTGATATCCTCAGGACTCAGAACGGTACTACCCAGCGAGATATTCTGCTCAATAGTCCCCGCTATAAGCCATGGCTCCTGCGAGACGTATCCGATGTTTTCTCGAATCTCAGCTGGGTCTATCTGGTTTAAATCAATTCCATCGACGTAGACTGCCCCAGCGCTCGGCTCAAAGAGCCTTGCCATTAACTTGCCGATAGTGGTCTTTCCGGATCCTACCCGCCCAACAATCGCGATTCTCTCGCCCTCCTGAATGCTGAAGGACACGTCGCGTAACGCGTTACCCTCTTGTCCAGGATATGAAAAGTCAACAGACTTGAAAGTTAAGGACCCCTTTAATCGCCCCCGTGGAAAGTAGGAATAATTTCTCTCGTGCTCGCCGGGCTGTCTCATGAGCTCATCAAGAGCCTTATAACCGGTCTTGACCTGATTAAGACGAAGTAGCAACTGCGCAATCTGCGAGAAAGGCAACATCGCCTTACCCGACAGCAAGGTACAGGCAATGATGGCACCGAAGCCGGCAGTCCCCATTGCGACCTGAGTCGCCCCAACCGCCACCACCGCTACCTGAACTGCCTGTTGCACAACTGCTGCCGAATTGGTGGCAAAGTGAGTATGCTTCTTTGTCTCCTCCGCTATAGTAGCTTGGCGAGACAAAACGGACTTGAAACGTCTTCTCAGCATTCCACCGGCACCCAACATTTTTACAGTCTCCAGACCGGAGAGGGTCTCCACCAGGACTGAGTGCTTGTTCTGGCTATCTTCGAAGGATGACTCCGATATTTTCTTCAGCCGTGGCTGTATGTAGAGCGTAACGCCCAACAGAAAAACGATGCCGATCACCACGGGTACTGACATCCATCCACCAACCAACACGATAAAGATCAGAAAAATAACGGCAAAGGGCATGTCAATGATCGAAACGAGAGCAGCCGACGTAAAAAACTCCCTAATCTGCTCGTACTCCTTCATGGTGTTGGCCAACGCACCGACAGATCCCTTTCGGGACTTATATTGAAGATCAATGACCTTGGTAAACAACCGATCAGCAATGGCTAGGTCTGCCTCAATGCCAGCGGCCCCCAGAAACTTTGCACGCGAGACCTTAACTACGTAGTCCGCGATAAAAATAAAGCACATGATGGTGACTAGCACCACCAGCGACGACATCGCATTTGACGGAATGACCTTGTTGTAGACCACCATTGAGAACATTGACGTGCCAAGTGCAAAAAGGTTGGTTAGCAATGCCGCAACGGCCGACTGAATGAGAAACCGACGGTTCTTCCAGATGGGTGCAAAAAACCAGTGAGACTCAATGCCAGGTATGACAGCATAGGCCTCCTTCTCACGCTCATAAAAACGAACCAGATATCCACTGCCTTGAGCTACAGGCTGGCGCATAAAATCATTCCACTGAAGTCGTTCCCCCCGCCGATCCATATCGACAAAGCAGACTGACTGGGCTATCGGGTCATGAGAAAAAATGAACTGACGATCACCAGACTCAAAGTACCCTACGCCCGTGAAACGTTCGAAATCTATCGCTGCCAGACTCGTAATCGACTCATGGTCGATATCGACGTCCGCCAGAACCATAAACAGCCAAGCCAAAGGGTCCGAATCCCCAACATCGCCGGCAGGAGACTCGGACTCTCCGAATAGCGCCCGGGCCTCTGCAGGAGTAACCGATGCGTCAAACCGGGACGTAATCTCGTAGACCAAGGCCTCCCGGCGAGCCCGCTGCACGGGGTCAGTGGCAGGCGGCGCTGCAGGGGCTTCAGCGGGCAAACTGATCTGGGTGTCCAACACGAAATTAGGCTTTATTTATAAATTGTGTATTGAATTCGTCGAAGGATAACCCGGACTGGGTGATATCCATCAGAACCGACACGTACTCGCCAGAGGAATCCGCTGTTGATAAGGAGACTAGATGGATGCCTCCTGAATCTCGACTGTCAACCACCTCGCGTAGGTCGTAGGAACCCTGAAACCCTTGCAACACCAAACGATCCACCTCTGGGTTCATGTCTGCAACGAAGCCGGCCAGCGCGTGTGTTCCTCCGGGGGACTGATAAAAGTCACTGAGGACACTGTCCGCATCAGAGCGCGAGAGGAAGGTTCCCAGCAGGGAGTCCATCTCATCCCGAGACATCTGCTCGTAGTTCATGTCAGACGACAGGACGACGGTGTCGATGCCTCGCCCGGACGATACGTAGTCAAAACCCTCACTGAGAATCACAGTCTCGTTACCTGATGTCCCAAACACATAGTCCCGGCCACCAGAGGCAAAAATGACGCTAGCGGGAGAGTTCTCCGAGGCCAAGATAATGTCGGACGACTGTGTACCAAAAATATTTGGATTGACGCCCGACACCAGAGTCCCATCGAAATCCTCTGAGGTGGAGACGACCTCCACATAATCGGGACTGATGAAAGACACATCGTCAACCTGCATCACATCATCAAAATATGAGAAGTCATTGCCACCCGACTGCTCATCTGGGAGGTCGTTCGCTCCGAAAATCGTAGCCCGATAAGCTGCGCCGTCCGAAGACTCATCCGTTAGTAATCCAATATCCGGTAAGAGTGTCACCGAGCTGGTCAGATCGATAGAACTGAGCGGTACAGACAAATTCCCATCGACTGCCGATCCAGAAAAACTCACCTGAATCGCATTTAGGTAGGAGAATCCCTCCGACCTCGACATTTGCGAGACAAGCTCATCAACACCGACTCGTATGGGCACCCCCGCACTTGGACTGAGAGGTAGGGGCTCAAGGGTCTGGGTCAAGAGGATGTCCCCCTGAGTCAATTTGACGGTGAGTTCGTACCGCTCGCTCGGGTCAACGGAGGACGCGTCAATCAGAATTCCACCACGCCCCGAGTCCAACTCAATGAATGCCGGACTGTCTGCTGCGACACTGGGGTTGGTCATCGCGTCGAGCACGGGCAGCACAGTAAGTGCAACAAGCCCAGTTACCCAAGCGTCCCCAGAAGATGCCCTGACTTGAAACCGCAATAACCCTGCGTTCAGTCCACTCAGATTGGATTCCGGCGTGAAGGCGACAGAATCCCTCAATCTTAGTGCCCCTGATAGATCGCGAATCACACCAATATTGACAGGACCAATGGACGACTGCCCCCCAACGACGACCGATCCCCCTGTCACGCTCGAAATCTGGATCTCCGAGTCATCACTCAATGCGACGGCAGAATCAAGGAAGTGCGAGAAGTCCTCAAGCAGGAGTTCACGACTTTCATCCTCATTTAGCACAAGGCTGGAGAACATGGAAAGGGTAGCCACATTGCTTTGGACGCCCCCCGCAATGACCGAGAAATCAAAGGTCGGAGCCACAGTGTCCGCGTCTGGGATAAAGATGAGCCGTTCCACCTCATTCACCGATAACACCTGCCCAACGGCTACCGGGATATAACGAGTGACGTTGTCAGGTGCCAGCACCCAATTGCCGTCTAAGATATCGTCAGGCATTCGCAGCCCAAGAACCCCATTACCCCCAATGCCTGCCCCATCCGGCAATGACTCGATGATGACCAACTCAATCATCGAGTCTGGGTCATCAACCGCTGACACAAAATCGGATGCACTGAATTGATATGGCACACCCAACGATGTGATCGTAACGAAAGTGTTGGCCGCTACTGGCGCGTCGTCTGAGCCGTGAATCGAGACCACAATATCCCGCTCCACCACACCACCAGAGTCATCAGACAGTCGCAGTGTGTAGGTCTGCTCGACAACGACCCCAGCCGCTAACCTATCTAGGTCTGCGTCACTAACGTCAAAGGCCCACTCTATAGTGCCGCTCCCGAAACCGGTACTATCCGCAGAGAATCGTGCGGTGAGGCCCCCAAGGTATCCAACCGAGCTCGTCGGTACCACCATAACGGCGTGGACATCCCGGAGGTCAACGTCGTCAAAAGCAACAACACCCTCTAGTTGATGCGTGTGGTCCGATCCCTTAATTGATGGATCCGGTAACTCATACACGTCCGCGGCAAAGTCCGAACCCGCTAACACAATAATCGGGCTGTCGTTTACGCCGAGAAGGGTCACAACTACGGCCTCTTCCAAGGTGTTACCAGAGGCATCCGAGAAGGTTAGAGTAAAGGTCTCTTCTAACGACTCTCCCTCAGCCAAAAACTCCAACCTCTGGGAGTCAACGTCATAACTCCAGACAAAGTCAGAGAGAGTCGGCGATTCGGTGAACCTTCCGTTAGAGTTCAAAGTAAAATCGCCAATCAGGCCGCCAGAGGGAACCCCGGTGGCAGTAACCCCAGCGGATAGGTCAAGGTCCTCAACGAAAAAGTGCCCATCAGCAACCAGAGTTCCTGGACCCTGCCCCTCAGTGAACGAGGCCAACGCGGTGTCCCGTCCACTGACGACAGAGAACAGGACGTCACTGCCAACGAGCCGGACCCGAACGGTTGCTGTGTCTGACAGGTCATCCTCGACCCCAGACACTGTGACCACGTAGTCAACCTCTAGCACCTCCCCCTCGGAGAGGAAATCCACCACCCCATCCATCACACCAAGACTCCAACCAAGCACACCAGACCCCGTTCCTGTGGCGTCGTTGGCGACCTGCACCAAGAAGTCTGACAAGTGCAAGAGGTATCAATCGCGGACCCGACGGGGGTGTCGACGGTGTCTACCTCAACTCCGGCGCGTCTAAGTGTTGCAACGCGGCTGTCGACCGCGACGCTGTGCGTATCAATGAGGTCAACGTCTTCAAAAACGATTTCGCCGGCCAACGCCTTAACATTGGTGCTGGCCGACACGTCTGGTAACTCGTCGTATATCACCTCTGTCAGACCAACATCGATAGTAGGAGCATCCGCCGTGCCTACAGTCTTCACATTTACCGACACGTTGGCCGACCTGGCAAGCCCGTCCGTCACGTACATGAGGAAGTCCTGCGACAGGACCTCTCCCTCAGCAAGGTATTCAACCGACTCCGGATCTAATGTATAGGTCCAATCAATTCGACCCTGCGCCTGATCGACAGAGCTAACGATAAGTGCCCCGATGGCGTTTACCGGCGGCTCTACCATTACCTGATGAGCGTCGTGAATGTCGACATCCTTAAAAGTAATGTACCCCTGTCGGACAAGTGACGGACTCGATACAGCTCCAACAGTCTCCTCCAACAGCACAACATCGCCCTGCGAGTCCAATATAACTGGGGCATCGTTAGCGCCCGCTACCGACACAGTCGCAAACTCGGTGTCGACACCGCCGTGCCCGTCATTGACCTGGATGGCTACCCGACAGGTCATCGTCTCCCCTGCCCCCAGGAAGTCAAGGACAGCGCTCGATGCATCGAGCGCGACCCTAAACGATCCGGCATTCGTATCCAATCCCTCTGCCTCCACCACGGAGACAATGTCATTGAAGTTATTTTGAGTAGGAGCCCTAGATGGCATACCGGAGGCCGTAAGGTAGGACTGGGTCTGCACAGACACCGATACACCCAACTTGTCATACGCATCGACATCAGAAAAAGCGTATGTGGCTGGCACCAGCGATACACCGTTTCCCTCGACGATCGACAAAGTCTGCAGACCCGTCGCCGTAAGTGTCGGGATGTCATTAACGCCAAGGACTCTGAGCGCCACCTCTTCAGAGACAACATCCGAATAGATCGCGGTCGCACCGGATCCATAGACGGAACGCGCATCGATCTGGAGGCGGTAATCAAGGTCCACGTCATCGCTCACGTTATAGAAGTCTTGGGGCACCTCTACAGTGAGCGACGCTACGTCAGCCCCCGGAGCCCTCAGCAGAGGCCCATCAACCCCAAAGCCATCCACCCTCAACACGAACCCGTCGTCCGGAAGTAACACAGTGCCGTCGGGACTCATTAGGGTGAAGACCAACTCCACTGACTCACGCGCGTCGGGACTAAATGCAGAGATAAGCAACTCAGGGACTGCATCACCCTGATCCTCGAGAAACCCATAGCTAACCGGAGCGATTAACTCAGGGGTATTGACCAGAGGCGAAACATCGAGAACAAAGTCCAGAGTGTCTATTGCCCCCGAACGTCCGGTGGACACATCCACCGACTGCGCCTGCAGACGCAAGGTAGACGAACCAATGTCTGCCCCCTCGGGTACCAACACCCGCAAAAGACCCCCAGCCAGAACGTCTTCTAGATCGAGGCTATAAGTAGCACCACCCGATCCAACCGAACTCGGCGGTACCACCGACCACGTCTCGCCGTCATGCACCTCCAGCAAGAATGACCGGCTCATCGTCAGCGAGACCAAGGCCTCCTCGCCGAGAACTATCCCCTCAATGTTAATGGCCGGAATGACCAACCGGTCTCCCTCTGCCAACTCAATCGGCATGGCTGAGAGCTGACCACCGTCAGTGATGCTGAGGTCTTCGGGTACATTTTCGACGATCACCGAAGTAGTAACCGGAGAAACACTGCTGTATTCAACCGAGGTACCCAGTGTCTGAAAGGCCCTGACACCGAAGGACAAACCAACGCCTGCGAAGTCCGAGTCTGCAACCGTCACCTTTCCTGACCTAAAGTCCGACACTGACAAGACAATCGGTTGGTCACCGCCCTGGTAGATCTGTGTGCCGGCGGAGAGTTTGAGACCCTCCCCGAGTGTCACCTCAACGGAGACCGTGTCCATAACTTCCTGAGCGCTAAAACCAGGCACCGCGACCCTGTAAGAGGACAGCGCAATGCTGCCGGTTCCCTCCAGGATGGTTGTCGTTGCTGGTCCTAAAACGGTCGGGGCATGGGCCACGGGATTTCTGACGACGTCAACAGAAAGTTCGTCGGAGTATGCCCGTTCACCGGTAGACGGTTCAGTATTGACCGCACGCAGGGTTAACTGTGTCGTATCAGATGACAAAACACGCTGACCGGAGACGGTCCACGTTACCCCACCCTCTGACTCCACTTGTGCCGCAGAAAACTGGTAAGTCGTCAGACCAGACAGGGGGTCAAAACTTATTGGCGTACCAACTGAAGGTGTTAGCCAGTTAGGAACACCCTGCAACTCGTAGCTCAGTACATCATCGGTATGGCTATCTTCCGTGACTGGTGCCAACAGGCTAAGAGACACACCAGTAGCCGACACATCATCTACCTCGCCCCCAAGCGTGGCCTCAATAAAATACGGTACGGTCGCAGCTCTGATAACGTTTATAGGAATTGTGGTTGCGCACTCGAACACCTCCTCAGCATTACCAGAGGGGTTCGTATCAATCACCGTCACATTGGCAGTCAGTAGATAGCCTTCTAAAGAGTAATTTGAGTCTCCAGAGGTGGGAGGCACATCAATGCTGAGAAGTCGGTACCAGATCTCGCCATCAACCAGCTTTTCTTCCATCGAGTAAAAGTCTGTTGCGAAGACACAGTCGGCCATCACAACCTCGTCGGGGTCTAACGAACCTAACTCACGCACGAACCATGCACTGGCGCCGTCCTGGCGCACGGTTAGGGACGTGATTACATCTCCAGCAACACGACCCTCGTCCGGCACATCCTCCGCATATAGGATCCGTCCACTAACGGCTGACGGGTCAATCGTCGGGGAGACTACGAACGTGCTTCCATTGACATCTCCTACCCAGGCGCTGGTAACTCCCGCTACTGGGTCATAGCTTCGCGCTGAGGCCAACACAGAGATCTCGCCATCGAAAAAAGCGTCCAGGCCGAAGTTGAAGATTGCTTCAAAATCATGCTCACTACCGATCTCTCCGTCAGCGACAAATGCCCGACTGGCTTGCTCGCTTAATGGGAGTCCCCAGTCCCCAAACTCGAGAGGACTCAGTTCATACAGGCCCTCGGCCGCCTGAAGCGAATTAACCGCCTCGGCGGATCCCTCCAAAACGATTACAAGCGTTGCCAACTCATTGGCATCCTTGACATCGGCCTGCAGATGTACGTGGAACGTGCCACCCTCGGTCAAACTTGAGCCAGCCCCGTGCTCAGATGCCAATTCAACGTTCAGGTTCATGACACCATCTGCCACGGCCGCAAACGTGACCGGCACCATGAACCGCTCGGCTGACTCCGCAACCGAGTTGCCCTGGCGAGAGACACCCCACACAGTCACAGACGTGTCCGTTGCGTAGAAATCCGCAAACCGGACACTCAAGTTGGCTAGATTCGAGAGAGACACCTCATAGATGCCGGAGCCGAGGCTGGTTACTCCACAGAGGCCATCCGGGTCCACAACATAACTGCCCTCAGGCGTGGTCGATGGAATCTGGAAACGAACCCAAAGACTCTCATTGTCATCCGAAGTATTCAACGCCAAATCGGCTTCGCTGACCAAGCTGGCAAAGCTAAGTACGCCTCCCTCCGGCAGGCTCAGGCTAGCGTCCGAAAAACTCAGTATCGGAGTGTCAGCAACCCCGACAATCTCAATCGTGGACTCTGGACTTGGCTGCGACTGCGTGTATGACAAAACCCGCGTATTGATTCCGGACCCCGTAACGATCGAGGCCGCAGCCTCAGCGCGCAACGCGATACTCCCAACATAGTTCTCAGCCAACCCCATGAGATAAATGGGCTGAGAGACCGAGTCCTCCGTTAACAGCCAAAAGGACTCGCCGAGATCGCCGGTATCCGGATCTGGGTCCGGTGTGATCTTCACGCCACGAGAGAGGCTGACACCATCCGGGACACCGAATACCTTGATGAGGTGAATCGGTTCAGCCGTCAAACCCTCAAAGTTCAGCGCTAGAAGGTCAACCACAAATGCTGGACCGCCCTGCGCATCTTCCAGGCCTTCGATCGTCTGTTCACCGTGCCCATCGACAAAATTCAGGGACGCGTAGGGACCACCGGTCACGGTCGGCGGAACCCAATCCGCCTGTGACGCCACGGCCGTGTAAGGTATCGCCACCTGAAACAGGCGGCCGCTGTCACCGTCCCCGAGATCTACCTGGGCCTCAAACACCGTGACAATGTCACCTGAGGAGGCCCCCCGGGCATCCCCCTTCGGTAAGTTCACCACAACGTGGGGATACAACTCGGTTAGTAACGCGTATTCCGAGGACTCCATGAGACCGTCAGCGTCTGCGTCAAACCACAGGCCTACGTCTCCAAGTTCATTCGCGGTCAAGTCTGTCAAGTTGGTTGAGCCCGAGAGTTCAGAGAGTTCAACCAGGTCCTCGAAGGTGAGCAAAAGCCCGTCGAGTCCTACCCGATCACCCTGATTGCCAGGATCGATGCCCGGCTTGATCAGAAATGCATACCCGGACGGCAATGATCCATTAACTCCACCCACATCACCCACAAGCCATGCGGTGGGATGCTCCAGACCTGCGCTACTCGGGTCCAGATCAAACGCCAGCTCTGTGTCGCTCGAGACCGAGGCGATTGCTGATCCATCGACACTCAAAACAAGCGGGTCGGCGACATCCACACCGTCACTAGAAAAAACGACCTTAACGGATTGCAGACTTGAACTCGCACTACCACCACCA
>JACCDO010241196.1_pt1 | contig 14356 bp, 17 predicted proteins | sample 7446101 | NCBI WGS metagenome assembly JACCDO01 (sample SAMN15323440, study PRJNA562643) | freshwater metagenome | isolation source: river surface water | place: USA:Blue River Watershed | collected 2017-08-16
CTCCCTGATGATTTTTTAAAATAGGATTAACTAATCTGAGAGAAAAAAATCCATCAAAAGCATATCTGGCTTTATCAGAAATCCATTCATCATTTATAAGCTCGTTTAAACGTGGCAAAATACGTATTATTTCATAACCTTTAACTTCTATCTTAATATTTGAATGAATACTATCAAAAATATCGACAGATTCTACATTTTTTAACTCCCAAGGTCTATATAAAAATGCATAGGGCTTTGAAGTCAAGGCTCCAACAGGACATAAATCAACAACATTACCAGAAAGTTCTGAAACAAATAACTTATCAGTATAAAAGCTAATGCTCAAAGAATTAGCTCTACCAACAGTTCCAAAATCGGGCATACCAACAATTTCATTAACAAACCTTATACATCTTGTACAATGAATACACCTAGTCATAATTGTTTTAATTAAAGGACCACAATATTTATCTTCGGTAGCTCTTTTAAACTCTTTAAAACGATTCTTATCACCACCAAAAAAAAGAGAATGTTCTTGCAAGTCGCATTCACCTCCTTGATCACATATAGGACAATCTAGTGGGTGATTAATGAGTAAAAATTCCAATATTCCTTCTCTTGCCTTTAAAACAAGAGGATTTTTAGTACTAATAACCATATTATCAGCTATTGGTATAGCGCAAGAGACTTGAAGTTTAGGCATTTTGTCTATTTTTACTAAACACATTCTACAATTACCAGCAATAGATAAACGTTGATGATAACAAAATCTAGGTATAATAATATTTGCAAGTTCACAAGCTTGCATTACAGAAATGCCAGATTTTATCTCAAAAGCAATAGAATCAATATAAACAAAAAAGAACATAAAAAAAATCAAATATCTAAAAAAAATGGAGAAATAAAAGAATATAGAGTAAAAAAAATCAACCTTTGTTTAGTAAAACACAAGATAATATCACTTTTAACAAACTTGGGATTGGAAGCACTCAAAAGTGTGTTGTTCTAGCAGGATTGGGAAAGATAACAACTTAATCCAAAACAGTTATAAAACTTGAAATAACCAGACTAAAAACATTAAATTTTAGCAAATCAAAATTTACATAAAGAGTAAAAACACTACTATATAAATTAATATATTCATTATTAAGTTGTGGAAAAATAGATAGATCGTCTAAGACGATGGACAAAGAACTTGTTTTACGCAATCTAGACAAAAGCGAACTTTTTAAACAAGGGGCAATAAAAAAAACCAAAAAAGCCAACAAATTAAAAGCCGGTTTCTTCTGTAAAATTGTCTTAACATTTGTGACAAAGTATTTTTTGTTTTTTAAGGAATATAAAATAGGTTTTTGATTAGTAATAAGTAAAATAACAGTTATTGAACATAATGTATTTATTTGGTTACAAGCAGCAAATTTAGAGCAAATGTTAATTGTTATATTATTCACAGAAGGAAAAGCATAACTATTTACTATATTTATCTTATATATTAGATCTAACTTTGTTATACTATTAAACCAGGTGTTTAGATATATCATAATTGTAATCGTATATTTATACAAAATGAGAAGACAATGACAACAATCTTAGATGCTTTTTTCTTTTTAATTCTAAAGGCAATAAACCAAGAATTTTAGCATTAAAAACTTCATTTTTCTCGTTAAGAAGTATTGTTTCATTCAAATCAAATTTTAAATAGTTTCCGGTATATCTATGGTAATTCTTTCTTTCTCTCACAATTATTCCTTTTAAAACATCTCCTTTCAGAAGCTTTCCTTCAGTTTTCAAAGATTTAATACTCATATAAAGAAATACCCCTATAAAACTTTTTAACTCTTTTCTGATATTAAAGCATTTTACATAACTGACACTGGAATTATCTGAAACTTTAATTAAACAATTATTAAAAATCATATATTTCTGACAAGTTTAGTTCTGAAAGAAAGCTTACTATTAACTAGTTTATAAATATCTATGGCTTTGCTATATGAAACACCCTGAAATTCAACAAGAAGCCTACCGGATTTAACAGGAAAACACCAATAACTAAAAGACCCTTTACCTTTACCCATACGAGTTTCAGCAGGTTTAGAAGTTATAGGCACAAAAGGAAAAATTCTTAAAATTATTCTACCTGTAGATTTTAATTGTTGGATCTTTCTTAATATAATCTTTCTAATACATTCTATCTGATGTGATGTAATTCTTCCCATTATTATTGACTTTATACCATAAAATCCTAAACGTGGATTATATACATTAGTATCAACACCAAAAGTTCTATTCTTTTGTACTTTCTTATATTTTACTTTAATAGGAAACAACATATTTAATAGACATGAATCCAAACTTTAATAGACTGCAAACCTTTAATGGTATTAGCTATTACCAAGCTATAACTGACAAAAAAATTTACAGTATTTAACGAAGTCGAACCTACATATAATCTATCTTTCCTTGCAATATTTGAATCACTTATTCTGCCAGCACATTGAACATAGACACCTACACAATACTTGCTTACTTCCTTAAGTAACGATTTAATTATCTTACTACGAAATCTCATACGTTTTTCTATCAACTTAGCTACCTTAAAAGCTATAAAAAAACTATTTACTGAAATATCAACAAAAGATAATCTATTAATAACTAAAATTGCATTATTCTTAAAGAAAGTATTTATATGTCTTATAAACAAAACAAATGTTTTTTTCACGAAAAAAACAATAAAAAATAAATATACATCAAAAACCAGTATGTTGTTGAACTTATAGATTCTTAAACCTACGAAACCGTTAATTTGAACATCAGATAGGGCAGACCGCAAATATGTAAGCAAAAGGAGTTCTTCCTGCAATAAAAAAGAATATTCTTTTCTATGAACATACCATGAAGAAAGCCAAATTTTATTTTTCAATATATTAAGAACAACAACGTTGTTTCCTCTTACCATAAACTAAAAACTTAAAAAAAAATGTGGAAAGAAATCAATCAATCCACACAAGAGGACTTGGATTTGAACCAAGATAAGTGATTTTGGAGATCACCATTTTACCGTTAAATCATCCTCTCAATATTCTTTATGAGATTCGAACTCATATCAACACATTGAAAAAGTATTGTCATAACCATTAGACGAAAAGAACATACACATCGTCGATATAACAACACTTTTAGAAACACGCAAAGAACGAAAAAAAGGATTTGAACCTTCAATCTTAACATTGGCAAAGTTACGCTTAACCAATTAAGCTATTTTCGTCTAATATCTCTCTAAACAGGGGTCGAACCTATAATAATTTGATTAACAGTCAAAAGCTTTTCCTTTAAGCTATTAGAGATTTTCTAAGTGTGATAGGATTTGAACCTATGACTATCTAGGAGAAAGTAGTACAAACTCTTCACAAACTTTAAAAGTATATTATACAAACATAAAGCTTTTACAACTATCATTTACAAACAAAGTTCAAATAAACTTCATTTTTTGTTTAGATAATTATTATTTATAAATATAAATTCCACACTAAGATAAAAATTTCATAATCTTTAATATAACTTATCTTTCAACAATATAAGCTAGAGAAAAATAAATTGTAAATATATCATATATGATTAGCTGTTCTTATGCTTTTTTTCTTTTGTAATTAATTATATAAATAAAAGAGCAACTTTAAAAATAGTTATAAATATAAATCCGCTCTTAAAAGCTAGATGCTCTCCCTTACTGAGCTACACACTTATATGGTTATAAAAAGCAAGAAAAAAGTTACGCGTTACAAAATCACAAATGAAAATAAAGACACTTGGAGAATAAGAGAATCGAACTCTTACTTTTAATATGCAAAATTAACACTCTACCTTTAAGTTAAAACCCCTTTTTATAACATAATACAATACATTTGGCAAGAATTGAACTTGCTGAAAATAAGTTCGAAGCCTATCAACCTATCCTAAAGGTACTCAAATGTTTACTATGTTCTAAAACAACACAAACAAAAAAAAATATCAACAAAAATGTCCAGGAAGACTTGAACTTCCACAAAATAAATTCGCAATTTAACGCTTTATCCAATTAAGCTATAGACATTTTAAAACTAATAATTCTTAAATAATAGAACAACAACGGAAGCTACCAACAATACTTAATAAAACCTATAAGCAATCCATTGTAAATAAGCTCTTTAAATTTAATTCTTGACAATCTCACTTTTCGGCAGACGCTTTTACTTCTAGAAGTAATAAAACATCTGTTGTTTAAATTACAAAGAAAAGACATCCTACTTACTCTAGAGATAATATTGAGCAAATTAAAAAAGTCGACAAACTTTGATCTAATCAAAATTTTCACAATTCTTAACTTCAATTCACCATCACTATATTTACTTCTCTTTAAAATATCGTTTACAATTGTTTTCTTGACTTTCATAAATTAAACCTATTCCCAAGAACTCTTAAAGTTAAATATTCTATATTCTTGAGACATTTCAATGGGTTCGTATATGACACGTTTTTGACTATCATCATATCTAAGTTCTACATAACCTGAAAGAGGAAAGTCTTTTCTTAATGGATGACCTTCAAAACCATAATCAGTTAGCAAACGTCTTAGATCGGGATGGTTTTCAAAAAAGATTCCATTCATATCCCAAATTTCTCTCTCCATCCAACAAGCAGATTTAAAGATACCTGTAATAGAAGATACTGGGGTTAACTCACTAATTTGAGTTTTAACATTGATCCTTACATTATATTTTAAGCTAAGCAAACAATAAGTCAAGACGAACCTCTGTTTATGATCAGGAAAATCTGTTACAAGAATATCAGATAGTAATTTAAAAGAACAAGTACAATGATCTCTTAAAAAAAGCAAAACCATTTTTACATATCTTATATGATTAACACTTAAAACAAAACAATTATAACTATGATCAAAGCTTAATACAATTCCATAATCATTAAAAACGTAATTAAAATTTGGTGTAAATAATCTATTCATAGTTAACTTATTTATTATACCAACATAAAATAGTTTGTTGTCTCCTTATTTTTTTTTGCAATTGTAAAATTCCAAAAAGCAAAGCTTCCGAAGTTGGTGGACAACCAGGGATATAAATATCAACAGGTACTATTCTATCACAACCTCTAACAACTGAATAAGAATAGTGATAGTAGCCCCCACCGTTAGCACAACTACCCATTGATATAACCCATCTAGGCTCGGACATTTGATCATAAACTTTTCTAAGTGCAGGTGCCATTTTATTAGTAAGAGTACCTGCTACAATCATTACATCAGATTGTCTTGGACTAGCTCTAAATATTATACCGAATCTATCTAAATCATATCTACTAGCACCAGCATGCATCATCTCAACAGCACAACAAGCCAAACCAAAAGTCATAGGCCACAAAGAACTTCTTCTACACCAATTAAGCAAATTATCAATTTTTGAAATAACATATTTTAAAGCAATAGACATATATTATTTATGAGTTGTACGTACACATAAGAGAATTAGAGTAAAGCATTTTTTATTTTTTTTAAAGTTATACCTAGGGCAATTCTATACTTCACCATTTAAAGAAACTTACTATTTACATAAGAATAATTTGCACTAACGACCACATCTTTTATTAATGTCATAAATTAAATACCACACCTTAAGATGACACCTCAAGGTAAGCCTTCTTTTGGAGTTGAACCAAAATCAATTGTTTACAAAACAATTGTTTTACCTTTAAACTAAGAAGGCAAAACCCAAATATTGGGTTAATATAAATAGCGTTTAATTGTAACTACGATCAAATTATACAACAAAAAAACTTAAATTAAAACGACAGTTGATATAGATTTTTTAAATACCGACACAGCTTAGTAAGAGGAATATCAGTAACTAATGTTTTCTGTCCAGTATTAGTTCCTTCAAGTAACTAGTAGATACATTACTATCTGTTATAGCGGCGTGAAAGAAAAACCCTGGCCAAGTGACATACTTTAAATTAAGGTAGCCTTCAGATTCTAAAGGGACAACATTAGAGATACACATATCTTGCTCTAGCTTTTTCAGGTTTTTAAACCTACCAAAGCTACTTTGGAATTCTATCATCATATGAAAGACGTTATCTCTAGGTTTTATACATGAGCAATATCTTTGTATAACAGAATAGACTGACCCGGCATCTAACTCTTTGGTCTGTTCATAAAAAAAGCCCAAGATTTATACTGTTAATTCCTCTAAATCATAATTATTTACCGGTGAGCTATACAAAACGTAAATATTTTTTAAAAGCTTAAAAACAGACATTCTACAACAATTAATCATTTACTTTTGTTGTTATCATCAGATCTTGATAATCGATAATAACTGTCTAAAGATGGACTTGAAACATCAACCTAAAGATTTTCAATCTTTCACTCTACCCTTTGAGCTATTTAGACAAAAAAAGCATTAAGGCAAATATAAATGTTTGGGGCACTCGAACAAGTTTCTATAAAAAATTCTACTTTTAATTGGTGGCACTCAAACGTGCATTCTAGCAAATACGGGAAAAAACTAACAATAACCAAGAAAAAACTAGCAACAACTTCTACAACAAACTCTACTCATAAACTATTCACGGTCCATTTTTTGTTAGCCTTTTTACTAGTACTTTAACGGAATTTTTACAGATTATTAGTATCTACCAGGATACCCGGAGAGAGTACAGGAGTTGAACCTGTTCTACCAGAATTAACGTGGGTCTAAGTTTAGCAAACTTGCTTTTTACCGTTCAAGCAACTCTCTTTAAAAAAATACATAGATATAACTACTATACATACATTAGTCTATTCTTTTATCAGAAAGCATTAGATTTTTTTCTAAAAATCCTAAAAAGGGTATAAAAAATAAAAAATAAGCGAAATAAAAACACGTAGCTATTTGACCTATTTCTAGATAAGGAGTTTCTGGAGCACAACCTCCAATCCAACTTAAAATGCAGAAATTCAAAACAAATATCCAGTAAAATTGCTTATGCAAAGGACGAAAAGAAGAACTTCTAACTATAGTTATGTTCAAATATGGCAACAACAAAAGCACTAGCAAAGAAGCAAACATAGCAAAAACACCTCCTAGCTTATGAGGAATTGATCTTAAAACAGCATAAAAAGCGACTAGGGTCAAAAGATTTAAAAAGCAAATTAAACAAATTGCCCTTCAAACTGTACATGCAACTTTCATTTCATACAGCTTTCTCATAACGTTAACAAAGTATCATATAAAAGCTCTTAGAAAGCAATCACTTGTCAAAACATACTATAGATTAAATGCATTCTCTATCACTTTATCGTCAAAAAACATTTAAAAAGGCGACTAAAACGTTTAAACACCTTGTTTTTTGTGCGTAATTTATACTTCAAAGCAAATGTCAAGATACAAGATTGTTGCAACAATCTTGCAACGAAACTTAATGAACTGCGATTATTTGCTAAAGAATAATACTTATAAATACTATTAACAATTTCATTAAAGATAATGAGAATATTATTAAAATTGTTGTTGACAATACTTTTACAAGCTGTAGGCAAAAGAAAAGCACCTTTACATTTTAAACACAAAAAATCTTTTAAACAACTTAACAAAGTATTAATAGGAACGTACATACTTGAATACGAAGTTAAATACTTCAACATGTACTTATGTTTTTTTCTCAACAAACAAACAGATCTATCAAAAGTGTAAAATTTATAACTAAGTTTTGTAATAATTACACTGTGTAAATTAAAATCATTCATTACAACAAAATTCAAGATAAAATGATCTTTATTAAATATAATGCAAATAAGATAGTTATTAATCACATTTTAAATAGATATTAATATATTATATTACTCATCTAAACTATAATTATTGGTCATATTACATATCATTGCCTTTCTTCAAACAAATTACATTAACTTGATTTGTATTCTTTAATATCGCATCACATAACATAAAGGCTCGCTTATACATATAAGTTTTTTAAAACAATTCCAATTTTCCCAATGTTTGGCAAGTCGTTACTTTAGGTGTTTGTAATATTTATCGTTAAAAGGTTTACCTAGTAATCTCAAGTTACTTTCTATTCTTGACGAATCTTTTCATTTACTCTCACAATTATATTTAGGCAAAAGGAATAAGGCAATTCAACAACGTATATTATTGTTACTTAAGCACAAAAGATAAAAACCACCTTATTAACTATAACTTTTTGTCGTATTTAAGTTATAAATTAACTAGGAGACAAAATTTTCATTTATACTACCACTAAAAATTCATGGCTAAAATATGTTTAATTGTGCAGAGTGTATTAATCATGGAATATTACAAATTTACTACCAATAAACAACCAAACAAAATAATCTAAAGATTAGCTGATAGACAAAATGACGTACGAAAGTACCATTCAGGCACAATATGAGCAGGAGTGATCATAGGATTAGCTTCAATATAATTATCAGTATGTCCTAAATAATTAGGATCAAAGAAAACAAAAGCAAAATAAACAATAAAAAAGAAAATCCAACTAAAAAGATCTTTGACAACAAAGTAAGGATAAAAAGATATTTTGTCACTATATCCACAAATACCCAAAGGATTATTTGAACCGTTTTGATGCAAAACAGTTAAATGAATTAATACAAAACTTGCAATAAGAAATGGCAACAAATAATGAAAACTAAAAAAACGATTAAGTGTAGCATTATCAACAGAAAAACCACCCCATAACCAAGCTACAATAAACTCACCAACGAGTGGAAAAGCTGAAAAAAGATTAGTGATAACTGTGGCTGCCCAAAAACTCATTTGACCCCATGGCAAAACATAACCCATAAACGCAGTCGCCATCATCATGATAAGTATAAAAACCCCACTAAACCAGACAAAGCCTTTTGGTTTCTGATAAGAATTATAATATAAACCTCTAGCTACATGTAAATAAACAACAGAAAAAAACAAACTTGCACCATTAGCATGAAGATACCTTAAAAACCATCCATTATTAACATCTCTCATAATGTGTTCTACACTTAAAAAAGCCAAATCTACATGGGGTGTATAATGCATTGCTAAGAATATACCTGTTATTATTTGTACAATCAAAAATATTCCAGCAATTGAACCAAAATTCCACAAATAATTAATATTTAAGGGTGTAGGATATTCTATAAGATGATCGTTAACCATATTTACAATAGGTCTATCTAATATTCGTAAACTTAAAGAAATCATAAAAAAACTTAAAACATTTAAACAACAGGCATGCAAAGAAAATAGTTATAAAGTCAACATCAAAACGAAAAAACACTATCTATCTATCTCACCAAAAACAATATCAAGTGTACCTATTATAGTAACAACATCTGCTAAAAGATGACCTTTTGACAAAAAATCAATAGCTTGCAGATGAACAAACCCAGGCGCTTTAATTTTACAACGGTAAGGCTTATTAGAGCTATCAGAAACTAAAAAAACACCAAATTCTCCTTTGGGATGCTCCACGGCACAATAAGCTTCTCCTTTAGGAACAACAAAACCTTCAGTACAAAGTTTAAAATGATGAATCAAAGACTCCATAGAGTACTTTAAATTTAATCTTGAAGGTGGAAATATTTTATAATCTTCTATTTTTATATTACCTATAGGCATTTCGTTAATACATTGTAATATAATCTTTAAGCTTTGACGCATTTCTTCCATACGAATACAATAACGATCATAACAATCACCTCTTTTACCTAAAGGTACGTCAAAATTCATTTTATCATACACGTCATAGGGTTGTGTTTTACGCAAATCCCATGCATGACCAGTACTTCTTAAAAAAGGACCTGTTAAACCCCAATCAAGAGCTTGCTCTGAACTTACAACACCAACGTCAACTAATCTCTGTTTCCATATTCTATTTTCAGTCAAAAGCTCTTCTAGTTCGTCTAACCTAGAACCAAATTGAAGTATAAAATTAAATATATCTTGACATAAACCCAAAGGTATATCTAATGCAACACCACCAGGTCTTATATAGGATGCATGCATTCTAGCTCCTGATATTCTTTCATAAAACTCCATTAACTTCTCTCTCTCTTCAAACCCCCACAACATAGGTGTTAAAGCACCAACATCCATCGCATGGCAACAAACAGCTAAAAGATGATTAAGTATTCTTGTGATTTCTGATAAAAGAACTCTGATATATTGTGAACGTAAAGGCACATTACATCCAAGGAGTTTTTCCACTACGAGAGAATAAGCGTGCTCGTTAACTAACATTGACACATAATCTAATCTATCAAAATAAGGCAAAGCTTGCAAATAAGTTTTATATTCTATCAATTTTTCTGTACCTCGATGCAATAAACCTATATGAGGAATAGAACGTTCAACTATTTCGCCGTTTAGTTCTAGTATTAAACGCAAGACACCATGAGCTGCAGGATGTTGAGGACCAAAGTTTATTGTAAAGTTTCTCATCTTTCTAAAAGAAGATAAATTATTAAAAGAAATCATAAACAAAGCAAATGACAAAGACGACCAGAGAGTACAGGAGTTGAACCTGTTCCACCAAAATTAACGTGGGTCTAAGTTTAGCAAACTTGCCTTTTACCGTTCAAGCAACTCTCTTAAAAAAATTAAAATAAAAAAGCATAGGTTGTTGACCAACTATCCATATCTTTTATTATTCTAGAAGGGGGAAGCTAAGAACGAAATTGAATCGTTATCAAAAGATTTGCAATCTCTTACATTAAACCATTATGCTACTTAGCCACAAACATTACAATCTACGTCTTTTTGGTACTTTACAACCGTTAAAAGAAACAGTAGTTTTATCAAAAATATTCAAAATAACTAAACCAGTGCTATTAAAACCTTTTATAGATGAATATCTACCATTACCAAAACCTTTGATATTAATATAAGCATATTTAAACCCCAAGTAACATATTTTTTTTCCCAATATAATAGCTATTTTTTGACTAGCATAAAAAGTAGATTTTTTAGCCCCTTTGATATTCAATAAACCACAAGAACCTCCAAACAAAACTTGATTTTTCAAAGTCGATACACTAATAATGGTGTTACTAGAGCTTGATACTATAGATATACTAACTAATATGTCATTATTAATCAATGTAGGTTTCAAAAGCATAGTTATTAGATTTTTTTAAACAAAAATATCATTTATTTAACTGAATTTCTATAAGGCTTAACTGATTTTAATTGGTCAACATTACGATTGAGTTTGTGATTTAAATTTTTAACTAATGTTTTATTTTGATCAACCCACTTTAATATTTTAATCAAAATATCTTGTGTTAGACTTTTAAATCTAACATTATAACTTATATTTAAATCATTAAAAATATATTTTGCAGTAAACATACCAATACCACGGAGTTTGCAAATATTATACAAAGCGTTTGAATTATCATTAAAATAAATACCTAGTAAAAAAATCATTTTAGTTATGTTTTCCTTGTTTTAAATAAACCTTTTTATAATTACTATTAGCTGACAAGATACCTTTACCTTTATAAACGTCAGGGATACGTAACCTACACAAAAAAGTCATGAATATATTCAATTTGTTCTTACTACAACATTTTAGCAAAAAAAGAGATGATTTTAAACAAATAATTTTGATAAAAATAGGCATTCTGATAATTAAATCATTAGAAAAACCTAACTTCAAAATAAATGAGTTTCTATAAATCCAGCAACGAAAACCTACGCCAAATAACAATAGTTTTTTTTTAGAGACTCTGATAAGCTCAGAAAGCACACGTTCAATATATGATAAAAATTTATTTTTTATTATTATATTTACACTATCGTTATTAATAGTTCTAATATTCAAATAATTATTATTACAATAAACGGATAGTTTACCATAAAAGCAGGATAATTGAAAACTGGTTATTCCTAAATTATTTACAAAAAACAAATAATTATTATATATGAAAATATTAATATTATCTTGAAAAATGAACATATTAATTAAACAAGCGTTATTTGGATTAAAGGCATTCCCTTAGAATTGTCTTTATTAGTTTGAATGGAAAAACCTTTATTTGTTGACAATATTAAATAATTCAAATTGCTCATATTCAAATTATGAAAAAAACTAATGTTACGCAAACATTTAAACTTAAAGCAAGTCTTACTATTTACATATTTTAACAATATGATTATAACTTTTATATTATTATACATATCTACATAAAATCCTCTAATAAACCCCTCTTCTAACAAAAAAGTTAACAACCTTAAATACAGTAAAGAAAATTTAATTCTTAAAACGAGTGGTCTTTGTTGACTTTTAGTTGTTAAATAACTACATAGTAATTTTACCATAAAATTAATTCATATACAAAACATAAACCTAAGTCAAGCAAGATTTGAACCTACACGATTTCATTATGAGTGAAAAATTCTACCGTTAAATTATTGACTCGATTTGTTAAAATTCAACAAAAAACAACAGTTTAAAGAGTTCAACTCAAGATCAGTTTTATTATTTACACTATTACGTTAAAAAACTAAGATTAAAAAATTAGATATCTATATTTCAATGGAGATTCAAAGCATCACTTAAATAGAGACAAGATAGTGTAGTCCAAACGTAAGCTTGCAAGAAAGCAATGGCTAGTTCCAAACCAGTAATTGCTATAATTACAATCAAAGGAAAGAGTTGTATAATTAAGAAAAAACCGCCTATAGACAACATTTTCCAAGCAAACAAAGCAAGTATCTTTAATAAAGTATGACCTGCCATCATGTTAGCAAAAAGACGTACAGATAAAGCAATAACTCTAAAAATATAAGATATAACCTCTATAGGTACAAGAAGAGGAGCTAATACTAAAGGAGCGCCAGGTGGCAAAAATAAACTAAAAAAATGCAATCCATGTTGTTTAAAGCCTAAAATATTAATACCTGTAAAAATAGTCATGCCAAGACTAAGAGTAAAGATAATATGGCTAGTCACTGTAAAGCTGTATGGCACTAAACCTAGTATATTACTACCAAAAATAAAAATAAACATAGAAAAAATTATAGGCACAAATTTCGATCCTTTAAAACCAAGAGAGTCGCAGATAACACTTTGTATAAAATCAAAGGTCATTTCTAAGATAGATTGCCAGTTATTAGGTACCAAAGTACTATTAAAACAGCTCAAATATAGAAAAAAAATGATAAAAAACAAAATGATACACAAGAAATAAGAAGAATTAGTAAAAGCAAATTGGACATTCAAAATAATAGCAATTATAGGAACTACTTCAAATTGTTCTAGGGGAGAAACAATACAAAACATATTTTAATTTAATATTAATATAGCATGCTAAATTACTTAAAAGATTCAACAAAGTTGGTCATGTAAACGTGCATATCTTTTTCTAATTCAGGGCTAATTGTTTTTTTAATCTTAATAACATCTAATATCTTACTTTTCGTCAAAATTAAATCGTTAAGCAAGGCTTTTTCGAACAACCCTATATTTTTAATGTTTATTTTATCTAAATACCCTTTTACTCCAGCAAAAAGCACAAAAACTTGTTGTTCTATTGTTAAAGGAGAAAATTGGCTTTGTTTTAATAACTCTGTAAGTTTAGACCCTCTATTTAACAAATGCTGTGTAGCTACATCTAAATCAGAACCAAACTGAGCGAAAGCAGCAACTTCACGATATTGTGCTAACTCTAACTTTAAGGTACCTGCTACTTGCTTCAATGCTTTTATTTGTGCTGCAGATCCTACTCTACTAACGGATAACCCTACATTTAAGGCAGGCCTATCGCCCCTGTAAAAAAGTTCTGTTTCTAAAAAGATTTGACCATCTGTAATAGAAATAACGTTTGTTGGAATATAAGCCGAAACATCGCCAGCTTGTGTCTCAATTATAGGCAGAGCAGTTAAAGAGCCTAGTCCAGAAGCAGCACCCATTTTCGCAGCTCTTTCTAACAAACGTGAATGAAGATAAAAAATATCACCGGGAAAGGCTTCTCGTCCAGGAGGTCTTCTTAATAATAAAGACATTTGTCTATAAGCTATAGCTTGCTTACTTAAATCATCGTAAATTACTAAGGCATGCATACCATTATCTCTAAAAAATTCTCCCATTGTACATCCAGTATAAGGTGCTAAAAACTGCAAAGGAGCAGCATCAGAGGCTGTAGCGGCGACAATAATGGTATATTTTAAAGCATCGGTAGAATCTAAAATTTTCGCTACTTGAGCAACAGTTGAACGTTTCTGACCTATAGCAACATAAATACAATAAAGTTTGTTAGTCTCATCATCACTTCCATGAATATATTTTTGATTTATTATAGCATCTATGGCCACTGCAG
>JACCDO010506631.1_pt1 | contig 14355 bp, 9 predicted proteins | sample 7446101 | NCBI WGS metagenome assembly JACCDO01 (sample SAMN15323440, study PRJNA562643) | freshwater metagenome | isolation source: river surface water | place: USA:Blue River Watershed | collected 2017-08-16
AAAATGAGTGATGGCACGAAGTGTGCAACACGTTCATTAGGAGCCTCGTAATAGCAAATTAGTATTGGGCAATGGGTGTACTGGGATTATGGGATCTATTAGCGCCCGTTGGGCGCATTATATCTATTGAAACCTTGGAAGGTAAGCGTCTGGCAATTGATATGAGTATATGGCTTACTCAATTCATAAAAGCAATGAGAAATGAGGATGGAACTATGATCAAGAATGCGCATCTGATAGGAACCATCAAGCGTTTGTTGAAACTTTTGTATAATAAAGTGAAACCAGTATTTGTTTTTGATGGAGGTGTACCAATATTGAAGATAAAAACTATTGAAGCAAGAACAAAGTTAAGATCACGCAATGAACAAACAGTTGAAAGTACTGCAAGAAGGTTGTTATTAACAAAATTAAAGCAAAGAGAGCTGAATAAATTAAACGAAAAATCTAATAATAATACTACTGCATCGAACTTTGCTTCATCATTCAATCCTTCTCCTACAAAGAATAACGACCAAATCCAAGCTACATCGTCAAGTTCGCATAATGATAAGGAGAAAATAGAACCAAAAGTAGAAACTGACGTGGATAATGATGACATAATGTGGTTAGATGATAAATTGGAACCATTACAGAGGGCAAAAAGTTTGGAAGAAGAGGAATTAGATGAAGGAGATGACGACGATGTCGCGTATGCATTACCAGATAATATGGATGATTTATCCCCTGAAACCTTGGCGAACTTGCCTTTATATATGCGTAAAAATGTTATAATTGATGCCAGAAGACGAGAGAGGATGCGAAGTCGAGCTCAATTTATTCCTGTAGCTGATGACCCATTGCTATATTCTCAGACTCAAGTAGCAAACTTTTTAAAAGGCAGTCGTCTTAACCAACGCATTTTTGAAATACAAAAAATAATCGAAGGAGATGCGCAGCAGGATGGTAAAGCGATAGCAGCCCAAAGTGGTAAGAGGTACATCATGATTCAACCTAACAGTGCCTCCAGCTCCACCAGTAACAGAATACAAAAGCTCGTGGACAAAGAATTAAATGCAAAAGCTTCTCCTGTTGACGACGATGACGAGGAGTGGATGCGTGACTTGGATGAGCATAGTAATACTGTCGAAGAGCGCGATAGTAGCTTCACTCCATCCACAGCCATCAGCAGCTTCGGTCCCAGAGTGAAAAAGGAATCGGCGTTTATGATGGACGAGGCAGTTGATGATGGCGAGTGGTCACATAGTGCGGGAAAGCCAGCAACTACAGCGAAGAGTGTGCATTTTGAGGAGAAGGCGATTACTCGCACCGATCACTCCAGAAGTACGTACATCCAGGCGCCAAGTGAAATCATGGCCAAAATGCAGACGAGTAAAATTACCAGCGACGTAAAAGCAAGCTCGTCTTCAGCTGTTGCGCGCCAGAGCAACGCATCTTCGAGCAATCGTGTGGTCATTAGGGATTTTGATGATGATAACTCTGACGAACTCAGGACAGCTATTGCGCTTTCCCTGAGTGAAGTAGCAGCTCCCATGTCAACGTCGGGTACAGCATCGATGCCTCTTGCGCATGTCACTGGAAATGCGGTTGTTAGAAATACATCAGTTCTTGTTGCTGAGGACGACGCGGATGATGATAACTCCGACGAACTCAGAACTGCCATTGCGCTGTCTTTGAGTGAAATAGCAGCTCCCATGTCAGCAGCAGGTACACTATCGATGCCTCTTTCGCATATCACTGGAAATGCGGTTGTTGGAAATGCATCAGTTCCTGCTGTTGAGGACGACGCGGATGATGATAACTCTGACGAGCTGAGAGCTGCTATTGCGTTATCATTAAGCGAAGCGGTTGCTGTTGCGTCGGCATCAGACACAGTGACGACCTCGTTTGCACCTGGCACCATCGACAACGAGGTAGTTGAATCCTCTGGTACTACTGGTACTATTCTCAGTAGTGAAGGAGCTGACATTTCAAAGAGGAGCGACCACAGCATGCTACATGATGACATCCAGTGGGAAAGCGACGATGAAGTAGCTGTCATTATTAGTCCTAGAACCGACATCCCAGAAACAGTTCGTGAAACACCCGCCGAGTTGCACGTAAGCAGCAGTAGAAACAGCGAGCATGGACGAATTGATACCGCAAATTACATACAACCTGAGAGTAATCCTGTTCGCGTGCCAAGTGCACGTAGCCATAATATCAGTCAAGACACTGTCACGCGTGCCATCAGTCAAGACACAGTCACACGCGCCATCAGTCAAGACACTGTCACGCGTGCCATCAGTCAAGACACTGTCACGCGTGCCATCAGTCAAGACACAGTCACGCGCGCCATCTCAACAGCGTCAAGCATGACAGATTGGGCAGCAAAAGAGGTGCAGAAGGTATTCAAAAATCACATTCCTCCCCTTCCATCCAACTCTGCATTGGTGGATCTGAGCGCTGTAACCGAAGAAATCCCCAAGAAGTTCATCTCCAAGGAGATATTCGATCTAACTGATGACATCGACTCGCACGCCGATCCTGTCGACCATGATATAGTTGCAACGTCAAACAAAGCCGTTGGTGTGCCAATCACAGCTTCTAATGTAGTGCTTGCTGCTACTGCTACTGCTACTGCTACTGCTACTGATAGTAATAAGACAGCTTTGACGGATGCCGTGACCGACCGCAACAATGTTGAAAGCGACGTGGTCGACAGCAAGACCAGTCAAGAGAACACACCGTTAGTGTCTTCCGATGACATTCACCACATGCTCCTCGAAGAAGAAATGCAGGAATCTGCACTTCGAAGCAGCCAAGTAAATGCACTTCGTGATGCCGAAAAGATTACAGAAATGATGAGAATCGAGGTCATGCAACTACTAGATGCGTTTAGCATCCCGTATATAGTAGCTCCATTTGAGGCCGAAGCCCAATGCGCTGTTCTGGAAGAGCTGGGCCTCGTCGACGGCGTCATCACAGAAGACAGTGATGTGTTTCTATTCGGTGCAAAGACTGTGTATAAAAACATATTCAAAGATAAGCAAAACGTGGAAGTATACCTGCAAAGCGACATAGTCAGTGGTTTAGGACTTACCAGAGAGGAGTTGGTTGGTCTAGCCTATTTCTTGGGCAGTGACTACACGGAGGGCGTATTAGGGGTGGGCATTGTGAACGCGGTGGAAATCATTCAATGTTTCCCTATGAAGCAAGAGGATGGTGGGCCTTTAGAGGGACTCAATAAATTCAAGAAATGGTTGGATTCCTACGACTTTGCAGATACCGTGAAGCGTTTGAAGTCTAAGCGAAAACGTGCATCCACTAGTAAACCCCGCGACAATGCTGATTCTAGTGACTCGGACGGCGAAGTAGATCCGTTGGAGGTGAAGCTAGCTCAGTTTACCGAACGACATCATCATGGGCGATCTAAGTGGAAGGTAGACGGAACCTTTCCAGATAAGAGAGTAGCCGAGGCCTATATGAAACCTCCAGCCAACAGAGACGTGACTCCGTTTGAGTTCAATGTTCCCATGTTGCATCGCGTGCGTGGTTACTGTCACAAGGTTCTTGGTTGGAGCGAAGCAGACATGAATACCCAAATTGATCCAATTATCAGAAGATTTGCAGAAAATAGCAGGCAAAGTCGCATCGACTCGTACTTCATGCGGTACGAGGACGACAAGCGTTTCGCCAAAATCCAGTCTAGTCGACTGGCAAAAGCGTTGGATATAAAAATCTCAGATAAATCCAGCTCACCCAAGAAGAAACAAGGTGACGGCGGTTCCAAGGCAAAAAAGACAACGAAGAAACAGAAAAAGGAAACATAATTCGTGTTGAGGTTGTATACATGTATCTTAATTACACTCGTTTGTTCTTCAATATCTGCCTTATGTTGCCTCCATGCTGCGTCATATGCGCCCTCTTCGTCTTTTGGGCATTGAAGAATGCCAAAGAATCGGGATCATCAGCCGTTACTCGTTCAAATTCTAACTTGTCAAATGCTTCTTGATCATCTAGTCTATCGCCGTCATCCTGCTGCTCAACAGCAGTGTTACCGCCGGTGGACCACAACAAGAAGGTCTGTGCTACCTCATTCTTGAAGCTATCACACTGACCTTGTGCACTGCTTAATGCTGCTTTCGTGGTGTTCAATAGCTCAAAATTATCCTTGTACGTGCGCTTTACATCTCTTAACTCTTTCATCAAACGGAACTCTTCCTCGTCAACGATGTCCTCGGTTTCACTAGCTTTTAATCCTGATTTACGAAGTAATTCAATTCTATTACGCTTGCGGATATCGATGTCTTTACTATATTCGTCAATCTTCACTTTGTTGTCATTCATTACACTAGCCAACTCCTTGCAACGAGCTCGTAACTCTTTGACATACGACTTAGACTGCACATATTGATCGTGCATGTCTTTCCCCTCACCTCGGATGTATGCTTCGAACAACGCTCCTTGGGTAGCACCTGTGTTACCGAAAGTTTGATTATTGGTGTCATTGAATGCATCAAAGGTACCCGCGTTCCTACCGCCTCTCTCAGGACTAGTAGCAGCAGATCCCTTACCAGGGGAGTTCTTAGCTTGTAAATATTTACTCAAACCATCAACTCCACCAAGTGGTCTAGCATCTGCGGATGCATGACCAAGTGCGAATCCACTACCCACTTTACTACCAACAGTTGGTGCATTAGGATCAAATTCTTCTGCAATCTTATCGGCTGCAAATGCCTCACTACCCAAGAACTCGCCACCAGTTGCAGGGTCTCCAATGACGTGTTTCACTTCTGAACGAGCGAATAAAACCATTTTCTTAAACTGTTTGCAAATTTCTAACATTTGACGATAACTATTGATCGATAAGACCTCCTCCTCGTCTATCTCCTTGGCGTCCACGTACTTCTCCAACATTGTAGCGATAGAGTTCTGTTGCTCCGGTGTAAATGGGTCATAATTGACCCCTGCACGCTCTACTAGTGCATCATGCATGAGTAATTCTTGCTTCAATGCTTTGATTAATTTTGCTTGTTTTTTTATCAATGCATCACCATCTACGGTCTCGACAGATGTAGTCTCATTCTGAACTCGCATCATGCGCGATGCAAGTCGGAGGGTCGATATAGTCTCCTCGAGATGGTGTGCTTCACCCCAGATGCATGCCAACATAACAGTATTACAATTAGATCCAAGACAATCTTTCAATATATTTGTCAATTTGCTCTGACGGTATGGAACATGTGAACTTTTGCGTGCTAATGCGATGACGCATTGCTCCAAATACGACAGCGATTGGTTGATGGACATGCTTTCTTTCTTCGTTATATCATGACCAGGAATGTGTTCCATGGCATCCATCGTCTTTTTCAATCTTTCTGATCCTGCTAAATCTACCAAGTGTAATTTAGAGTGTACAACCTTTTCACTTATTCCTGATCTCTGGCGTTGTTGTAAGTAGATAGTGAATAGCGAATGAGACCTGTTTGATCTACGATTCAACTTGTGTGTTGCTGTTGTACGTGTTAATTCACCAGAAAATAATAAATTTAATGCTTCATTTTCATTTTTTACTTCAATTTCTGTGAGTCCTCGGACAAAGGTGCCGCGGGATTCTTTCTCTTCGATAATAGTATAATCAGCAGCTTGTTCTGGATTACCTAAATCAGACAATAAATCAAAAATCTTTTCATTATATATTTCCATATACGTGCATGTAACTCTGTATTCAAGTTCCATTCTAGCATTAACTTCTGCAAACAATTGATTAATAGCACGGGGTGCAACACCACGATGTTCATAGTTTGCTGTGTCTCCAATCATAGTAAATGTTTTACCAGAACCAGTTTGTCCATACGATAATATGGCACCATTGATACCATCAGCGACACCTAGCACAGTATCTCTAGCATATAAATCATATACTGATTTCTGTGCAGCATTGTGAAAAACGTGATCAAACTTGAATTGAAATGCGTTTTGTCTATTATTTTTCAATCCAGGCGTCTCTTCTGGGTTATCTAGTTGTATGTTAATAGTGTTATGAACCTCATCAATCTTGATGTTATCTTGCGCAAACTGCTGCGTAGGTCGCGTGCGAATGCACACTTTTACAGCATTGCCTCGGGGCATCTTGTTTTTCTTGTCTTGATCGGTTTCTCCTCACCAAACTTCCGAGTCGGTTGTTGCGAAAAGTCAAAACGGGCGGGCCGGTTATTTTTGATCGACTTCACGGAAGACTTCTTAGACGTAACAACATGTGTCTATACAAGCTTCTAGCACCTGCCTTACAATTCAAAGCTTTTTATTGATGTAAACTTTTGTAGTAAAATATATACATAAGATATATACATAAGATATATACATAGAGCTAGAGTACGCATCACCCCCTAGTTGCCTGTAGTCTAATTTTGTCGGTAATAGTAAATAGATTAATTAAATAAATACTATTTTAAAATGTTCTGTCGTAGAACCCGGAAATGGAATGAAAATGGAAATTTCTAAAAGGAAAATGGAACACAATATTTTGGAATGAAGCATGTCAACTCTCAGCTATGACGAGTTATTCGCCTGGCTGAATAGTAGCAGTATACATGAGATCCATTCGCGAGTAAATGAGACAGCTGATGAAAATGAAAGATTTGTTTATTCGCTACTTATTGGCTTGAGCATCAATGATCCTAATATTGTTCGGCAATATTGCCGTTTGGTCAATACGTACGAGCTGATACAATCAACCGGGAATATAACATCAATATTACAATTTGCAATGAAATATCGCGCAATATTCAAGAATATTAATATCAAAAATCAAGATTATTTATATTTTAACAACTATCAAATGGAGGAGACAACTAATGTTATTATGAACGTACTACTTGATGAAGGAGTAGCAATAACTGGCGAGGACTATCTTATTGCTTGTTATCATGGCATTAAAGAGGTTGTATCTGATTATTTATATCGCAATGAAGATATAAACTATAAGTCAAAGAAACGTATAGATGAGTATGGCATACGAATAAATGACGATGCTATTGTTATCGCAGCAGAAAATAATCAAGTCGAAATTGTGCAATTATTACTATCAAAAAATATAGATATTTTGTGTGATTTCAATATTGGAACTCCATTATTCAGTGCTTGTTGTGGTCGTTTTATCGAAATAGTGAAGCTGTTATTGTCGGATCGTCGTCACGAGAGTTACATTAATTACAGGGACGAGGAAGGGTTTACACCTATAATACTCGCAGCTTCCGTGACTGATAATATTCACGTTTGTGAACTATTAGTGCGAAAATACAGCTGTGACATCAACGCTGCAAACAATGAGGGACTCACTGCATTGATATGCATCATGTCTTCGTTGAAACCACATAAAGAAACTGATCGTATTCGCCTTCTTCAAACCATGATCGAGAGGAACGTGCACATTTCTGGCATTGAGTTTCTGCTTGCATGTTTTCATGGTTATGACTGCATAGTCGACGCGTATTTATCACAAGGGGGAGATCCTCATTTTATGCTGCAAACTGTGCCAAGTTACAGTGCCTGCCCAGGCCGCATTCCAATTGTAGCCAACAAATCCGCATTGTGGAATGCGTGTTTTGGCCAGCAAAATATTTATATTATTGAAAGACTGTTGATGACGGGGTCTTATGGTATGAAGCACATCGACACCTTGGATATGTTGGAGGACCCGCAGCGGGATTGGTACCGGGAGTCACGACTGAATGCAACTAGATTATTTTCGCATCGCCTGCCAATGAATTCACAGAAAAATGAGTGGTCCTGGCTGAAATTACAATTTATTACACGCATTTGGGATCGGCGAAAATATTTTCTAGTCTTTTTAATACGCAATAATTTCTTAGACCCTGCAGTCACGCAGCGAGTTTTGGGTAAATTATCAAGAAAAACAAGAAGAAAATTGCATAAAATCCCCACCATTACCGCTCCGCAAAGCGCCATGACGAGAGTGTACCAAATGCCGCATCTGGTGTTCGTTCGCGAGATCATGTCATACCTATGAATATTGTAAGGTCGTAACTACCTTGTTTGCCCACGTTTTCACTCTTACTATTGTATTCTTTGCATGTGACTGAACCCACCGCAACTACTGTGTTGGTCGCCACGTTGACTACAACCGGTATGTCTTCTCTAGAATCAAATGAAACTTTTTGACTTCGTAAATAATCAGTAACTTTTATTGGACTCGATTTCCACGGTGGTTGAAACCTGTCGCCGTCCATTGGTGGTCGCACCAAGAACTGTTTATTACTTCCATCAATGTTATACATGGTAACTTTAAAATGAGATTCGGGATCTGAAGTCTTGGTGGTCACAGTGACATGCTTGTTATGAGTAAACATTGTGTCTCCCACAGCAGACGTGCATATCTCATCATCGCCATCTACTTGCTCTATGAACTTTACTACTTTCCCCATTTTCACCACATGAAAATCTTTGCTTACTTTAATCACTTTCTTGCCCGTTGAGTTATTATTGCTGTTTATGAAAGCGACAATTTTTTTAATGTTTTCGTAGGTGACGCTGTTCTCATACCTCGAAACCAGCTCGTAGATCAAGTCATATTGTGCGAATAAGTGCAGCTTGGAGTAGTGACTGTTTTCACTGATATCAAGTGTATTTTCATCCTTATAAGCGTCGCTGTAATCCCTACTGGTTGTGAGATACTCGTTCAACAGTGAGCTCTGTTCGATGATATTATTGACTCGAAGTCGCAAGGCATTGTCACCACCAGTCAGCTGTTGCAACAGTGGAATTAAATCTAATCGAACAATATTCCGTTTATATACTTTCTCTTGATTCGAACTATCTTCGTACCACGTATACTCATGTGCTCGCATGTACTCTATCAACATGTTTTTGGTGACATTTTTCAACAATGGTTTGATGTAATTATTACATTTTGTACGCGGTAACATGGCGTGTAAATTACTTATATAAGCACCTCGTAATAATTTTAATAGAAATGTTTCTACTTGGTCGTCACTATGATGCGCCGTTACAATGGCTTGGTCGGCATAGCAAGATGCCGGCAGCTCCTGGAGTATCTTGATACATTCATTTTGACGCCATTTTCTAGCATTATTTTGAAAATTCTTATCATAAAGTAATGGAAAATAATTGTCATGAGAATAATATGTAAAATTATATTGATTTGACCAATATTTTACAAACTTTTCTTCTTCCTTTGCTTGTTCTCGCTGTTGATGATTGAAATTTATGACATTTATATTTAAATTTGGTATATATTTATGTTTAATATTTTTAAAAATATGCAACAATGCCATACTATCGACACCTCCCGATACACATAATAGCAAATATGACGGGATTTCTAAATTCACTTTAAATTTACATTCATTTATTAGGTTATTATATATCTTTTGTTCTAATTCATCATGAACTTGAAGTTGTACTTGTTGACCTTGACCTTTTTGATTATGCATATAACGCTGTGATATTCTTGATTTAATGTTAAAAGAATTAAATCTAGACATCAAAATCGCAGCCAACTGACGAGTGGGACTCATACGAAGTAAGAAAACGACCATTAAAATGGCAAATTTCATTGACTTTTTCCCATTTTATTTTTCCTTTTTGACCAAAAATATTTTCTTAAAATCCCTAAATAGAAAGAGATCATTAGTTGCTCAATTAATAAAAAGAAATTTCAAATTAAGAAGTAAGTAGTTACTGATCAATCATTTGTAACAATAGTTTCTTGAAAGAACTTGTTATTGAATAAATGAATTTATACTAATATTATTATTCTGTAAAATTAATTATTACATGATGATTGTTGCCCCTAAAGTTTTTTGCTGGCTGCAACAAATAAGTGAATTAAGAATAAAAATTAACATTAACGAATATTTCATATGGTTCCGGTCCGAAGTCCACTTGGTGGATGGATAGATACAAAAAGAATTTCTGCGAACAAATTCACCATCCTTGAAAGATAATGAGTGATTCTGATGCTGATGCTATGGCAAAAGCTAGACAAATTGCTGCTCAATTAAGTGCGAATGCAGAAGGAACAAATGATAATAATCTTGGGAAAAGAAAAAGTCGTTGGGATAATGATAATGATAATTTACCTCCATCAAGTATTGCTGCAACATCATCATCATCATCATCAAATTATTATGGCCCATCTTCAACAACAACATCATCATCATCTGCTGGATTAGGATCAATTAAATCACTTAAAATTAATGTTCCTGTGAATGAATATCCTGATATTAATTTTCTTGGTTTATTAATTGGTCCAAAAGGTGCAACACAAAAACATATACAAGTAATATCTGGTGCAAAAATATTATTACGTGGTAAAGGTGCTAAAGGTGGTAATGGTGGTCCAGAAGATGATGAAGATTTACATGTAATTATTGAAGGTAATGATGATAGTATTGAAAAAGCTAAAATTGAAATTGAAAAAATATTATTTAATCCAAAAGAAGCATTAAAATTAAAAAGTGATCAATTAAGTAAACTAGCAGAAGAAAGAAGTGGTATTTCATCATATCAACCAGCACCATTTTCTGCTCTTGTATCTGGTTCATCATTACAAATTAATGAAGATTTAACAATTGAAATGAGAATACCAAATCAAGTTGTTGGTTATGTTATTGGTAAACAAGGTGATAATTTACAAAGAATGCAAATTCAAACTGGTGCTAGATTACTTATACAAAAAGAAAGTGAAATGGCACCTGGTGAAACAACAAGATTATTAACATTAAAAGGTCCTACTACATCACATATTAATAGTTTGAAGATGAAAATTGATGAAATTGTGAATAATAAATTGAATAATATGAATAGTAGTAATACAAATAATAGTAGTACCATGAGTAGTAATAATAGTACTGAATTACCACATCCATTTGTGATAAAAATACCAGTTCCTAATGATAAAGTTGGTCTTATTATTGGTAAAGGTGGATTAAATGTCAAGGGAATATCAGAAAGAACAAGAACTAAAATATTTATTCCACAAGGTCCTGATGAAGATAACCCACAAATTCGTACAATATCTATTGGTGCTGATATGAAAGAAGCAGCTGAAGCAGCACAATTAGAAATATTTTTAATTGTTCAACAACAACAAGCATCATTACAACAACCAAGTAATGGTGCAAATATAATGTATTTAGTTGTTCCTGATGATAAAGTTGGTGTTATTATTGGGAAAGGTGGTAGTACAGTGAAAGATATTATGAGTAGAACAAATATAAAGATTATTATACCACAAGTTGCTGATCCTGGTAGTAATCCAGCTGTTCGTACATTAAGTTTAATAGGTAATAATGAAGGACAACAATTAGCTAGATTTGAAATTGAAATGATTTTACAAGGTTCTGCTGCTGGACAAACAACACAAGCTGCACAAGCTGCTGCTGCAGCAACTAATGCGGCATTACAAGCATCACAATATCAACAACAACAACAAAATATGATGTACGGAGGTTATTATAATAATAATTATAATTACTATAATAATGAAGCTGCCATGAATAGTAATAATAATATTGACCCAACTAGTTATTATAATGACTTTTGGACTTATGCTTCTTATGCTGGTGAAGCTGCTGCACGTGCATATTATACTACTTGGTCACCACCTGTTGGTACTTTACCACCAAATGGAATAGTTATTCCAAATGATAATAACAATAATATTGGTAATAGTAATGAAGTAGAGGTGGTAACAAGTAATAATAGTAATGTAAGTACTGAAGATACATATGAAAAACAACGTGAAGAATATGAAAAGCAATATAGAGAATGGTATGAAGCTTATGGTAAAGCGCAAGGCGCTGATCCAAACCCACCTCAATAAATAATCATTGTGTGTGATTATTGTTAAATATTTCTTATTATTATTATTTTGTATATATATCTAACATAATAATATTAAAGAAATCAATTATTCTTTGGAGAATTCATTGATAATGTAGTTGATAAAGTTCAAGTTATACAGAAATTAAATTATATGTACAAAATGTATAATACTATTATTATATTCCAGCCTCTCCGTCATTATCAGCGTTATCATTATCACTATTATCGTAGTTTTTATGATAATCTTCATTACTACCAAATTCATCCTCTTCTTCATCAACTATATCATCTTCCTCGTCGTCATTATTAATAGTAGCATTTGCATGTGAATTGGTATTATTTGCTTGACCAGCTTCTGCCAACTCAAATGGACGCAATGCTGCATCTGTATCAATATAAATAAGTTCATAGGTAAATGAATGAGTTAATAATAATTATCAAATAAATAAGTATGTTATATAAATATTACCTGGTGCATCAATTGTTGATACTTTTTTACTTGCTGTACCTGTGGTGCGTATTAACAACTCTGCTGGAACGCATTTCGCTAAATTATCTTTATTTATTGCATCTAAAATTTTTGGTTTCGCTGTATTTTCTTGTAATTGATCATACCGTTTAATTGCATATTTATTATCACTTTCTGATTTTCTTTCTGAATAATATACACCTCCTTGAATTTGAGTTACTACTTCTCTTGTCATATTATAGTTATCTATGGAACTTGTATATAAAATATTATTCAAAGTATCTGGTTGACGATTAATTCTATTATTCAATGGATCATCATTTGTATCATCGACTATTTCCTATTAAAAAAGCGAATTGTGAATTTAAAATATCAACCAAGTAAGTAATATAAATAAAAGTAAATATATAGAGAATAGAATATCGCGATACCATAGGTGCAAATGCTTTATATGGTTGACTTATTTCGGGGTAAAGTAATGGTACTGTATTATTATTAGAATCCTCTTGTTGATTATTATTAGAATTTCCATCAGTTTGATATAACGACGAGTTATTATTATTATTAGCATTATCCTGAAGATTAATAGAATTATTACCCACAATCTTTTATTTTATTATATTTTAGTGAAATATATTAGTTAGAGTTAGAGCAGCTATATATTAAGAGATTGTTTAATTAGGATTTACTTACCGAAAGATGAGGCTTCTTCGTTATTATATCTTCATCATTATCAATAGACTTGAATATGTTTAAACATTCCATTTTATCACCTTTTTTAAAATTAAAATGTTTATTTCTATATTCAATTCTATTTTGGATTAATGATTTTCGATACTCTACTATCTTTAAAATATCAGCTGCGGTTTCTGCATCCCAGAAGTTATTTCTATCTTCTTGTGACATTTTTGTTCTTCTACTTCAAAGTCACTTTGACAAAGTGTTGGACAACTTTTTCCGAGTCGCGGTACCACCGGTACCAGTATCGGGTACCGGCGGTGATCGATAAAGATAACAAAAGATATTTGGATGTTACTTGGTACAATATTATATTTCGAGCATTTGGGAATAAGATTTTTCTCGATCTATCAGGAGGTCAGAGACCTGAACAAATTTCACTTATCTCTGTAGTATATATTGACCTATTTTTGACCAGTTTGGCATGTTGGTGAACAACTGATACCCGCTTATTCATTCGAAAGTGGAAAGCTCAGTTGGTAGAGCGCACGCCTTTTCGCCATGCACACCATGCATTGCAAGGACACGGCCCTACTCAGCCAAATCTAGCGTGTGGTCTTGGGTTCGAGCCCCAAGGTGGAACTTGACCAAGTTGCCTACGTGATAATCACCAATCTTTTTTTTGGATTTTTTATGTCGTATTACAAATAAATTAAATGCATATTCGATCCATAATTAATTAAGGTAGAAAGTTAAAAATCATTATATTCCCATGGTACTCATAATATTCCCATGGTACTCATAATATTCCCATGGTACTCATAATAATATTCCCATGGTACTCATAATATTCCCATGGTACTCATAATATTCCCATGGTACTCATAATATTCCCATGGTACTCTAATAATTATAAATATGTGGTAATGAAATATTTTATCAGACGTGAAAAATAAGAACGCAGCCGAAGGCGAAGTCCGTTTCACGGATTCTTGGCTTTACACACAAAAACCGGAACTGACTGAATGGGCAAAAATATGAAAAAACTTTGTGAACGGAAAGAATATGTTCTTATTCTGAGCAATATCTCCAAATATGCTCGATGAAGTGTGATTGTAAGTAGGCAGGACATCTGGAACCTATGCGATATTACTTAATTTTCATTTCCCATTTTGAAATTTGATATTTGTAACGATTTCTATGCGTTTTAGTTAAATTACATGATAAAATATTTAGACAATATCAATTCTGTGCATGAATGTCGCTTCTTAATCATTTTTGTAGTATGATTAGAACTTTTCAGTGTGATTACTGGATTTATATTGCTTTAAAAATTGCATTTTTATGAATTTTTG
>JACCDO011479782.1_pt1 | contig 14355 bp, 15 predicted proteins | sample 7446101 | NCBI WGS metagenome assembly JACCDO01 (sample SAMN15323440, study PRJNA562643) | freshwater metagenome | isolation source: river surface water | place: USA:Blue River Watershed | collected 2017-08-16
CTATATGAAACACGTTTCTCATGGTCGCCGCAGAGTTAAAAATTGAATTGATTTGTATTAAATATATCCAAAACATGTTCCCAATCGAGAAACTGTTCATCGAGAGCTACTTGCGCAAAATCGTTAATTGCTACTGCTACGAGTGCGTCAATGGTCAAGAATACGTGCCGTTGCCGACAAGCAGTTTGGCTGCTAGAGTAAGCGATCTGTATATCTGGAACGGTTGCCCGTGCGACGAATGTTGTCATTCATATGAGAAGTCCGACGTTCCTACTAACGTGTGTAAGGAGAGTTGCGTGATCGGACAGTTTGATTGTATGTGTTTCGACTGCGTTCAGCCTAAGAACTATCAAACACCAGAATTACGATACTTTGATGATATTGTAGTTAAAAAAGTAGCATTTGAAAAATATATGTATACTGATTGTTTGTACTACAGTGTTGAAAGTGATGAAGTGAAATATAAATATTTTATTGATATTCAAAAGTTCGATGAATTATGTGAATCGTTTTTAGTAGAAAAATTTTCAAAAGAGAAGATATTGAATAGATTTTCGAGTAAATTAAAAAATTGTTATCCAGCAATTGATTTACCTTACAAAAGAGTTCATTGTAAAAAATGTAATTTAATACTTGATGACCGCTTGTACGTTGATCTTGGTAATCTTACATGGCAACAAAGTACAAGTTCTGAATATTTATCAAAAGAAAATAAAAACCAGTTTTGGTCAAATGATTGTCCAATGATTGTAAAAGGTACAATTTATAAAGGCTCATGTCGTGAGATGAAAATTGATGAATATAATGATATGCTCCTTGATATTAAACCAAAAACTATACAGAATATATATTGGCATGGTGAATTTAAAGGATTACAATGTAAAAAATATAGTTCAGATATAGTTTCTACACACACGCATCGATCACAAATTAATCAGTGGAAACAAATTACATTTGCCGAACGCTTGTTGGCGTATAAAGACCCTGAATTTGACTTCTACAAATGTATTGAAACTGATCTTGATAAGTACTACAACAAGTATAAATTACACCAATATTGCTTCGAATGTAACAAGTATGCGGGCTGCTGTATCCCATCCGATCACGAGTATCCGGAGCCTGACGAATACAAATATGTCATTAATAAAAATGATGATGAAATTGTCAAGTTGAGGAAGGAGGTTCAGGAGTTGCGAGACCTACTATGTTCAAAAATTAAATAATTTTTTTTAATTATATACAATGGACGCACACGCAAAGATGACGGTGAAACAGCTCAAAGAAATGTGTAAAAGTTTAGGTTTGAAAAATTATAGTAAATTGAAAAAAAGTGAACTTATAAATTTGATTAAAACACCAGATGTGCCGCGTTCCCGAACTATTGGAAAGAAACAAAAAGAACAGTTATGGAACTTATATTTTAGTAAAATGTGCCGCAACGGTAGGTGTTATGTATGTGATAATGAACTCGATATACTTCACTTTGAGGCAGGCCACGTCGTTCCATTTTCACAAGGCGGAACCGATAATATTGACAATTTAAGGCCTATTTGTCTTCAATGTAATAGAGGAATGGGTGTTGAAAATTTGAACGATTATAAAAGAAAAATCAGTGCATCTTTGCCAGATATGACTAAAATCATGAAAAAAAATGGACAAGTAATCGAACTCATACAGGAAAAGTATATGTTATATGGAGATCTTGTATTCATTCTCAAACGAGATTTTAATATTAATATTGAGTACTCATCATGGAATGACGATGATCATGCGAGATACGGGCATCTATCATTAAATTCCGATCAAATACAAATAATGAAAATAAAAGACTTTGGATTTACCGTTAAACCCATTACAGTGCCGGGCCCTCAAGGGTCTGACCAATTTACATTCAACTGTATTGATATCGCCGATATCAAAAAATATTATGCTGACCACCCAATCTCTCGATAATTTTGAGCTCCGTTATTTTTTTCAAAAAAATAGTACCCTTACTCCCACTCGATAACCTGAATCACTTCCCCGCGCTCATCGGTTGCCTTCCGCACAACGTCCTTGATAGACGCATCCGCATCGCTCTGTTCGACCGCTTGCTGTTCAATGATCGACACAACTTTGTCGCATTTGGACATGGTAACGTTCAGTTGTCGGTACCTTCCGTTCGATGCGTCGGGACTCGCGGCTTCGAACCGATCCAAGTAAGCATCCTCGTAGTTCGCCTCGAACTCGAATTTGCTTTTGAACGTCGACGTGATGCGTGACAAATTGTTCAGTATGATCGGCTTAATTTCCTCGTACGACACCTCGTGGAACTCCTTTTTGTTGATAGCAAAGAATTTGTCGCACGTTGGTGAATATATCAGATTTTTGTACTCTGGGAAGTCGGGGTTGTTGTATAATAGTCCCAAAAGTTTGATCAAAATAAACTTGATCTTGGTCTCGTCTCCGATAATATTGCCGAACTTGTCGACGGATAATCGCAATATGTTCCTACTAATGTACCGATCCATATTTTTTTCGTTGAAATCGACATAATTAACATTTGGTGCATAGTTGAATGTATAATAGTTGATCGAGTTGTTTGAGTTGTTTGTTATCATACTTTTGCGACTCGATCTTTCTTTCTCGATTAGAAGATCCATATCCTTTACAGCGAGCGTTGCTTCCTTGGTTGCGTTAATAATTTTGAGCTTACAGTCTGTTTCCAATTGCATGAGTTCCTTATGTTGGGTGTCTTCGGATGCCACCGAGCACGGCGTCTTCCTATTTTGATGTTGAATATACAACCATTTTTCTTTGAATGTTTTCAAGCATCGATCGCATGTCAATACGACGTCACATGGTGTCTTTTTATTCAAATGCCGGCGTAGTAGATAATTATTCGAAAACAATCTTTTACACTTGATACATTCGTGCTTTTTTTGTGCGTGCATCCCGTCGTCCTGTTATAATATGTATATTATATTTGTTTAATATATTAATTAAATTCATCATAAATTCTGATGAATTCACACCGACTTTCTTGGTAATTGGTGCGCGTTTCTGCATCAGTTTGACCGGAGTTCATCAGAGACATAGTACCAACTTTCACCAAATTGGCTCCGAACATTAATACAAGTTATAGAAATTCATCATAACATTTCGGAGGGCTTCAGAAACCGGGCTCCAAAAATTTACACCCACCTTATGTTCAGGTTACGCCCTGTGATGCTGACCGATATGTATATACTTACATGTATTACCAAAATATACCCAAAAAATTAATAATAATTTTTTATGATGAACTCGCAAATCTGAACTCTATACTGCGCAGAATGCTAAACGGCACACAACGAATTCATCAGAATTTATGATGAATTCACACAGGCTTTCTTGGTTATTGGTGTGCGTTTCTGCATCAGTTTGACCGGAGTTCATCAGAGACATAGTACCAACTTTCACTAAACTCGCCCTAGATTGCCAATACAAGCTACAAAAATTCATCATAACATTTTGGAGGGCTTCAGAAAACCGGTCCCCAAAAAATCACCCCACCCATATATGGATCGTAGTTCTGGACTCACGTTGGGAGATTTAAACCAATGATGATTGTAAAGGAAGAAGCATATATTACCCAAACACGTCCAAAAAATTAATAATAATTTTTTATGATGAACTCGCAAATCTGAACTCTATACTGCGCAGAATGCCAAATGACACACAACGAATTCATCATAAATTCTGATGAATTCACACAGGCTTTCTTGGTAATTGGTGCGCGTTTCTGCATCAGTTTGACCGGAGTTCATCAGAGACATAGTACCAACTTTCACTAAATTGGCTCCAATCATTAATACAAGCTACAAAAATTCATCATAACATTTTGGAGGGCTTCAAAAAACTGGTCCCCAAAAAAAATCACCCCACCCCAGCCCGCCAAAAAAATAATGTTGTTCCCCAGGGACAACGATAAAATTCTATCATAATAACACGACCTCTCTGGTACCATATATCGTACCGATATGCTGAATATTCGTGCCTATTTGGCCGGTTCATGGATAAAATTATCAGGTACTGATATATTGGGCCAATCTTGGACTATATTCGCAATATCTCCATTAGTCATGTAGTATGCTACCTTTCTCAGATTAAACTTACATTTGGGGCAAAGATAGAATTCGGTCGCGCGCAGATCCTTTGAGCACCAATTTGTGTCTAACTGTTCCAATAACTCCCCGTCTGACATATATGTATATATAGAGTTGATCCATTCATTATCGTGGTTTTCGCATTCTTTCGCCAAGAGATCCTGAATGGAATAAATTCTACCATAATCAGCATAATAGTCAACAAATTCTCGCATCTCGCGCGAATCATCATATTCCTTTAATTCGTCAAACGTGACAATATTGATGAACAAATCTTTTGCGTGAATACGCTTATGGAGCTCTTCATTGATAAAGCACTTTACACAAAATGTCTCCCGGAGCTGATCAACATATATACACACATCGTATTCGCAACGACACATATCCTAATATACTTTTATAAGTTCATAAAGAATGTCATTGGATAACGACACGCATAATTTGTCCCATATTCATACCTTTCTTATAGTACGGCTCCCTACAATTAAAACAAATTAATTTTGCAGCGCCGCGGCGAGAATACAACGAACAATTTCCACAATCGTACCAGATGCGAGATCCGCAACCTTTGCATACATTCCAGACCCATGAATGGAGAGGATCAGGCGACGCGCGACATCGTCGACAAATACATTCGTATTCCGCGGTGGTGCCCTCGCGGGGCCTGATTGGTCGGGGTAGGTTTGTGTCGAACATACTATATAAAAAAATATATGTTCAGACCAATTACGCAAGGGCGCAGGGGACACCAAACGCGGCGTATACTCCGCATAACGCCTCGGCTTTTGCGCGCGTGTTGTGGTTCCATGGCAAATATGGGCTCATAACGTTCGAGTACAATTCGGCGACATCTTCGATGAACGCGCTACAACCATAGAGCGACGTGTAGCTGGATTCCCAATTGTAATCAGTGCAACTACCATACTCGTGTACGTTTATGAGAATAAATATATGATATAAATCATATATGATGTCAGGGTAGGCGTCCATTATATGGAACATCGCGGCGTGACCCAACTCGTGGTATAACACCGTTCGCCGCTCGGCATGGCTACCATGGAGTGCCAACGTGACTAATTTTTTGTCATGTTCGTATAGGCCAAGAACCACGCCTTCGTTCGATGAACGGTCAGCAATGATCTCGGGTTTATAGTTAAATTTGACCGGATGTGACGGAATAAGTGTATGGCAGATTTGCGAAAATTCGTGGTATTCATTATGAGCTTTGAACACCCCGGCGAGGAACCCGATCAGAGCCAAAGCATATAACTGACGCATTAAAGTATATGATGTATCAAATATTCAATTTTTTATATCATATCAATGTTTTAAAAAAAAAATTGAATTATTTATAGTTAATATATAAAATGGTTGAAGTTTTCATTCGTTACATTTCCACCGTCGGAGTCGCCGGAATGGGTCCAAATTTGATTATTCAGTATGATCCAAATATGACATTAGGCGATGTTGCGGGAACGTTGAAACGCTACGGAATGGGTGAAAACAATAAAACTATCAAAATTTTCAAACATATGCGCGGAAGCTTAAATTATAATGCGGCGGACCCGCACTGGGCACCCGAGACCAAAATGGTAGATTATGTTAATTATTATGGCGGATTGAACGCATATCCATACATCGAGATGATCTATGTTACCGTCTAATTTGCCGGTTCAGATATACCCTTTATGATCTTCCACGGTGTCATTTTTTTTTTGATGTTCTAATCGGATGTATATTGTTCAAATTCTTTGCATTTGACCCCAGCTCGTCCTCGGGGATCGAATAAAGTCCCGAAAAATAATCTGGATGATCTTTTTTTGCTTAACTTCGTCAAAAGTAACGTGACCGATCGTTTTGTAATCGATTTCTTCGCAATGGCGAATCAGTCCATTGATAAGTAACGAAAATTCACACATATTCTTTGACCACCCCCGCAAGTTGAACCGGTTCGGATAACAACTCGATGTTGTCCAACGCCGCTGGCGACCCCGCTGGACGCCACCCCGGCGCGCACGCAACCGTCACGTGCCGCGTGGTCCCAAAAAACGGGACGTCGTCATCGCCATCGGCTACCCGTGTAACCCGTAAAGTCAAGTAGTTCGCGTCGCGACCAATTCCATCTATTATAATGTTACATATACGACCCCGCCAATCCGCGAATGCGACCGCATTTTTGTTAACTTTTCGCCCCACATAGAGCAATGTACAATGGAATTCCGGCCTAAGTTGTAGCGCATTTGTGTCATCAGCGCCGCCCAAATCAATGCCATCCACAATGCTCAGTACATCACGTGGATCCAATGCTACCGCCCAAAATAATGTCCGTGTCCGTGTCATCCGTAATTATTTTGAATATATCATCCTATATTCAAAATACTATGTCGTTATTTGAAACCGATACACGCAAGCATAATGCGGTCCTGCTGGTCGACGCGTCGGGCTCGGTTCGATCAATATTTGATCGCAACTCCCAACTCACGGTTTTCAAAAAAATGCTGCAAGTCGTCGAAGCTCTACCCGAAGACGAATTTAAAGTGGTATTCTGGAACTCGGAGCATTCAAAAGAATTGTTTGTCAAAGGTTTGTTGAGCTTTCCATACAGCATCAAAAAGGCGGATTTGTATTGTACTTTCTCATATGTCGAGAACTACATAAACAACTATTGCGCCACGTATCCGCACCTGGCATTCAACTTTTTAAACACGGACAGCGGTACCACATGGATCGACAACATCACTCCGACAAAGATTTATTTGATCACGGATGGAGAGATGACCGCTCCAGGCTCGGAATTCGAAGAAAGTATAAAGACATTCACATCAAAATACAACAATATTCAGCTCAAAATATTAACAGTTGAGCCGATTGTTCGAAACTACAATGACCTTACCAACGAAACATCACACACCGTCGCCGGTTGCGACGTATACAATATCATTAAACAAAACAACTTAACGTCGCATATTTCTGAATTTACATCATATTCGCTCAATTACCCAAACGGGTACACACACATCGAAAATGCGATCGTCCCAAATGGGTTCGCGCCGTTCGGTGCAAAATATTTTTCGCTACTAAAGATGCACGAATATATGTTGTTTCTCCAGTCGGAGATCGACCAATGTAAGTCAGATGACGACGTACTCGCCATAGTTCAAAAACTATCCGGAACCGTGTCGGTTTTGATCAAAGATAAGTCGCCGCAAATAGGGGAAGACATTATTCGACATTTATGTTCGATGTTCCGCAAAACATCCGTCGATATAATGTTTATCAATTTTATTCTGAGACGTAGCCTCGCGAACAAGCTGGCGGGCTCGGCTGAGCTGTTCTCGAACTATCGTGCCCAATTAAACCAGTTGTACAAAACAGCCGAACAATTGCTCCATAACAACGTCAAAGATGCGATTGGTATTCGTCGGTTCATTTCGATGCCTGTGCACAACACGATCGTATCGGGCCCGGGCGACTTGGTCAAAGACCCCGTTCACCTCCAAAAAAATACATATGAACACGCCGCGGTTACCATTAACGGCATACTGGTGCCGGCACTTCCATTCGTGCTCGCGGGTGAACTATCGCCAATGAATGAACAGTGTCTGCGACAATGGATACGTGCAATTGTGGCGCATCAATATAGCACGAACCCCATGTCTATTTTGATCATTTATTTGGTGCTCGGTATCAACATTATTGTTCAGGCGTCCGATCTTCCGCCCGATGTCAAAGATACATTCAAGTACTTTGGTACTGTTATGCTTAAAAAAAAGAACTACAGTTGCAACGTGACGGAACTCGAGCGCTTGGAACAGGGATACTTGCCGATGACGAACACAAATGATATCAAAGATATTTTCAAACATTTGGAGCAGACGGCGACATTGCTCAACTTTGGAAAGACCGCGCCATTTGCATTATGGTACAAAATGTGCGAAGCGTTGGGCAACGAGAAAATACTGACATATCAACTCGCGCACTGTGTCGACTCGATCAAAGATGTCAACAAAGTCGTCAGCCCCGCCGTGTATTCATACAGTCACATTAGCGACGACCGGGGGTTCGATTACCAATGTATCATTACTTTGGATGACATATCGAACACTGGTGGTTATCGATTTAATCCGCATATATCTCCGTCGGGGGCGCTGTGTCAACACAAACATATGTTGTCGTACGATGGATATGCTAATTTTATATCACAACATAACGTGCTGTGTCCCATATTTTATGCAAATTTGACGCATGCGGACTTTGAGAAGGTTGGTCCCCGACCGCCTGTGGTCGATATTACTTGCACCGAGTTCTCCGGCAAACCGAACATTTTTAGGTCGGCTGCGATGCCGCAAGCTATGTCGTTTAGTCATAAGGAGAACAACATGGCGAGGTATTTGGCGGGGGGAACCCCCCGCTTCACTGGTCATATCATCATTTTGCGGGGTACAGTTGGTTCCGGCAAAACCACTCTGGCACAAAGAATAAAAGAAGAAGTCGAGCACCGCGGCGGTGTGTGCGAAATTCTTGGAATGGATATGTATGCTAGTCGAGGCGTACATCGCGATAGTGTATTGGCGGACATGTCGGCGCGGGTGTCTGACATGGAGAATGCGCACGGAACAAAGGTGGTTGTCATCGATACATGCGGCGATTGTGGATCGATTAGTGATACATTTGGTATGAATTTTTCAGCGTGGTGTGTACACAAAGCGTTGCCAAATTTTGACGCCAACAACCGCGAAGGCTACTTCGCGTGGTCGCTCAGGAATGTGCTGCGACGCGGTGATGTGACACCGAATTGTAATTACTTTTTGACACCGACGCGGGCGGGCGTCGATACTTGTATTCAGGTTCACAAAAAAAAATCAAAGCTTGTTGTGGGCAAGAAATTGGCCAATTTTTATTCAAAAAAATATGGCGCGGGTGATTTCGCCGCGATACTCGATAGACTGGCCCAACCCGCGGACGCATATCAATCAGGTCTTGTGGATCCGGCTGATCATGTCAACAAAATTTTATCAAGAATTTCGTTTGATTAGGTACCATGGAGCGGCTAAATATAAAAAAGTATAACACCATGCGATTGCTATGATGACGGTTGCACGATTACTATGGCGGCGCAGTTCGCGCTTTAATTGCGATCCTTGGCGGCCAACATGGCTTGCTGACGCCTGAGGCGGGATGACGCGAGACTTGGTTTGCAATGAGAGCAGAATCCTCCGGAAGCGTTACCGGATACGGTAACATTACGTACATTTCTCTTTCCGGGCCCTTCGGATGTTTTGCGACGTCGGCTTGTTTTTTTTGTTGCGCGTTGGTGGGCGCGCTCTCGTCGGAATGCCGTTACGTTCTTTTGATCCATACTCAGTCAATTATATATTTATGATATAAAAATTGAATTTTTATATTGTCTAAGTATGTGGTACCTTGTACACGAAAAAAGAAATCACTCTGTATCTCCTCGAAAACTTGTTTCGTTGGAGCTGCGGGCTTGTGACACGCAATGCTACATTACTTTCTTTTTCTTTGACGTATTGTCTTCATATCAAAGAAAGTATCATTTTTAGGTATGATTACCTTGATAATTTGTGAAATTATCGAAACTTTTTGCCCGCCGTGGTTTTATTAAAACAACCCCCGCCGAGCCCCTGGCCACATACTTTACTCACTATTTGGGTCAAATGTTCAAACCCCCTCGAAATTAGAATACACAATGTCTAAGCTTTCACTTAGGCTCCGGCGAATCGGGACACAATCGACAATAGATTGTAATCACGAATGCAAGTATCATCTCCAGTCTCCATGAGAAATTTGATACCAGCCAAACGCTTTGCAAATCGTAACTCTTCAACAAAGTCTAACATCTCAGATGTCGCAAAGTCACGGAACTTTCTTCCGTCAACTTTAGCGATATCCATGTTAGCACCCTCCGTCAAGAGATATTGAACTACATCGAAATGACCATTACGCGCCGCATATATAAGTGGTGTTTCTGAATAAACATTGATATAATTTATGTCCGCACCACACAATAATAAGAACCGAACCGTATATACTTTACCATAACGCGCCGCATAATGTAAAGGTGTACAACCCATACTGTCAGGTGTATCGATACCAAATCCATCGGATAAATATCGATACATGATGTTGTATGCGTGAGAACACGAAAGTAAGTGGAGTACACCGATCCTATAATCGTTAAGACCATCCAATAAATTGCCTAAAGTTGCACCATTATCTAATAGCATACCAACCAATACGGGACAACGATTATTAATCGCATAATATAGCACACTGTTGCCCATATTATCGATCGCATTGACGTTTGCACCATATTGAATTAATTCTTCGACCACCAGAATTTGATGGCAAATTTGCCGTGTAATTGCACAATGTAATGGTGATAAACCATTACCATTATACAAATTTGGATCCGCACCACATTCTAACAATTGAACAACAATATAATACTTATTATATTCGATCGCCCAATGTAATGCAGCGTCCTGATGATTATTTCGAATATTCGTGTTGGCGCCATAGTCATACAACATGTCGATAATTTCAATCCCGTTACCGTAAACGGCAGCATGGACTAAAGTATCACCATTTTGGTTGGTCTCATCCAAATTGATCGCATCTTTACTTTCGCAAAGAAGACGTTCAAATTCATCAAAGTTACCTCCAAAAGCGCATTCGAAAAGACTAGCAAACACCATAATACAACCTACAACACTAACACAACTAATTATATACTAATTACGTGATTATTCAATTTTTTCAGGCGCGGTGTGTACATGCATCAATGTTGCAGACCCGACTCCGATTATGAGCATAATCGTAAAAAAACTAATCATCGCAATGTGGGGGCTCGTTTGCTCGGAAGTCTGGCAAATTAGTCATCCGACATGCCGGTGATATATTTTAATTATAATCCGTCATCACAATATAATTCTTCATTATTTGGGAGATCTGGGAGATGAGTCAGTCGATTATTGATACAATATAATTCTTCATTATTTGGAAGATCCGGGAGACGAGTCAGTCGATTACTGGCACAATATAATTCTTCATTATTTGGAAGATCCGGGAGTTCGGTGAGTTCGTTATTATAACAATACAGTTTAATATTATTTGGAAGATTCGGGAGACTTACTAATAAATTTTCGGAACAATCTAAATATGTATTGATCGGAAGATCCGGAAGTTCGGTGAGTTCGTTATTAGAGCAATCCAGCTTAATATTATTTGGAAGATCCGGAAGTTTAGTGAGTCGGTTATCGTAACACCATAATTTGGTAATATTTGGGCAATATTGGATTTTGGCGAGTCGATTATAAGAGCAGCATAATTTGGTGACATTCGGATAACACCGTATCTCTGTTAGATGATTATAAGAACAATATAACTTAACTACTGTGGGTAGATCCGGCAACGCGCATAGCAAATTGCTCGCACAATTCAACTTGATAATTTTTGGAAGTGGTTGTATTTTGTCAAGTAAATTGACGGAACAATCGAGTTCGATGACATTCGGAATATGTGGTAATTTTTTTAATTTATTGACGGAACAGTTAAGTCGGATGACTTTCGGAAGACTCGGTAGTTGTTCCAAAGATGACCTCTCACAATCTACATATAATAAATTTTGTGTAACTTTTTTGATATATAATAAATGTATGTCATTTGGGAGCAAACCAGTGATGCATCGCCATGATATTACCCGTTTAAATCTCCGGGATACGTATCACATTTCGGTTAGTTCGGTCCAAAAGCCGATAAATGTAAAGATATATCGAACAATGTCGTTCGGGATAGTATCCATGCTATATCGACCCGGGAAAATTCAATTTTGGACGACAAAAAAACATAACTTGTAATCGAAATTGGAACCACATCAAGAAAGTTGCTGACGATAGGCCTCCAATTCGGCACTCAATTGGGTGTATTGAACGGGGTCATTGCACTGAGCCATTAGTAACTGAACAATCATACATTTGTTCATGATGGCTTGTCGCTTCAAAGACTGGAGTTCACCGATCATATGTTGCAACTGACTGATATGCTCTTGTCGATCCATGGCGCTCAAATACTTGTATATTTATAGTCAAAAAATCAATTTTTTATTTGACGTTATATAATGCTCATAATACACATTTCCGGCACAAGTGGCTCCGGCAAGACTACCCTCGGTGACCGATTACAAAAAATTCACAAAACCGCCAAGGTTTACGACACTGATGGTTTCATTCAACACGACACCAAAGAAGGCCGACTGCTTGCGAAGATCGAAAAAGTGGGCGACCGCCGCAAGTATGTGCGCACGTGGAAGGACATCATACGGCGCAAAATAGACGACATAATCGAACGATATCCGAACAAAGTGATAATTTTTGTCGGACTGCTGAATAATTGGGGACTCACGTCAACTCCGTATATTTTACATATCCCGTGTAAAAAATTCTTTCTTGATGTCCCGACGCCGGAGATCCTGAGGCGATATTACTTGCGAATCTACAAAACGGAACAAAGTGTTCCGCGCAAACATGCAACATGGTATTGGAAGTGTGTCGCCGAATCCCGGTGCTTTATCGCCGGTTCGCATCAAATTATAAAAAATTGCGAAGCTGATCGTAAGTGGCATATCGAGCATGGATACAAGGCTATGTCCGACGCCAAAATAATCGCCGCGGTCGGTGGGCTCATCAAAAGTTTGACTTGATATGAAGAGCAGGGGTCAAAAAAAATAAGTTGCTTCATTGAGCTCGGTTAAATATCGGTTCATTAGAGAAGTTAACGACTCAGTTTTTATAAAATATTTTCGAATTTGTCGCCCCTTTGTTGTATTCGCCATCATAAGAAGGGCTTTAAATGTCTCACCGGTTACAGCATAATATTTTTTGAGTGCACCTCCCCGGTTATCTTTTTTACCCTCCTTAAATAGAGGGTAAAATTTACTTTTATAAAATTTAACTAATTCATGATTTTTGTCAATAATTTTATAGTCTTCATTAAAAACAAAAGAGGTTAGAGTTTGCCCGAATTTTGACATCAAAGCCTTATCCTTTTCCGAATACCCGAACCATTCGACAAGCATTTCTTTTGAAACATATAACCAACCGGAGTTGAATGACGGTTCCCAGAATATTTTGGCCCACTTTTCTTCCTCTTCGGTGAAACCAGCCAAACGTGCCAATTCTAAGAATGTTAATTCATTTTGATGTTCGAGCGCTTGTTGTACCAATTCCATTCTATCAAAGTAGATGCCTATATATTTAGAATAAAAGTAGATGTAAACAATCCTAGCGCACCTTACCGAATTTATATCGCGGCAAAAAAAATATCGTCGCTGTGCGGAGCACTATTGTTGCGCGTTACAATTATTGATACAGTTTTGCTTTGCCTCCTCTAACTTGATGATGCATTGAGCAATCGCCGGTTCGCCAGCCAGCAATGCTGTTATCGCCGACGGCGCCCCGCACTGGATCTGGTTATTGTACGTCAAACTAGTCGTACAATATGCAACGCACTGCTCTGGCACGTATGGATGTAATTGGTGATCAAATACCATTGTAATATGGATATCAAATATGTATATGTTTAAAATGTTTTACATCTGGGTATCAACCGCAGTGAACACATAAAATGAAATTTCATTTAAAGATAACCGCCGGTTATCTTATATAACAAATGGGCTTCAACTCAAAGACGATCGGCGCTTACCAACCACCTCCAACGCATGGGCAGATTGCTGCGGGTTTAGCAGGTAACTCGGTCGCGACCAATAATTTATCGATTGTATCTGACGGGCGCAACTATGTTGGTGTAGGTGTGCCAGTATATAATAGTCCCAGCACTAATGTCGGAGTTGGTGCATTTACGACGGGTAACAAGCTTCCATCAAATACGGGCGTAGGTGTCGGTTTCCGATTTAATTTTTAAACTTAATAGGATTGTGATGATGATTTTTTTTTGTCACATCGACTCGACCGCGAGCATAGCGATCGCACTGCGATGATCGATAAAAAAAATTCAATTTTGATCGAACAAAAAAATAACATATAATGCTCGCTCACCTCATCTATGGCAAATACTCGTAATCATCCTCGTCATCAGGCTCACCCTCAACAACCGTCCAATCGTCGCGTTCACCTTCCGGCTCACCCTCAACAACCGTCCAATCGTCGCGTTCACCTTCCGGCTCACCCTCAACAACTGTCCAATCGTC
>JACCDO011895560.1_pt1 | contig 14355 bp, 9 predicted proteins | sample 7446101 | NCBI WGS metagenome assembly JACCDO01 (sample SAMN15323440, study PRJNA562643) | freshwater metagenome | isolation source: river surface water | place: USA:Blue River Watershed | collected 2017-08-16
AAAAAAAAAAATGTGGGAGAAAAAAAAATTAAAAATACAAATAAATAGTGCTTAATAGAGAATTATTTGTAATTTTATCGAGCGCGCATATGTATATATATATATATATATATATATGGTATTTTCTACTAAGCTTCCATTCAATCGATACTCAAATGATTCAGTCCATGGCTTAAAGCCTCACGAGGCTCGAAAAATTCAAAATATGGTGCTTTATATAGATTTTTGGATGGAACATATTTCTACGAAGAATTCCTTCAATCGATGGTGGTCAAGAATCATAACCGCGTAGCCAAGGAGGTTCTCAAGGAACGTAGTTCCTTGATTAGCGGACATATTTTCCAATTTTAGAAAAAGAATCGACGGTGAAAATCACAAACACTCCTAAGAACACATATAATACTAATTCTTCGGTGACGTTGTCGGTTTTTTCTGCCTTCTGAGCTTCCAATAATTTGATCATATAATTCATCTTATTCATTAATTCGTTATTTGGTCCCGCGTTCGCAGCGGCCGCAGCAGCATTTGGTAAACGACGATCTCCTACTGAGCTAGCATAATAAGGTAAATTGTATCCCTTAGTAGCATCTGCAAATTTATTCGCTACCAAGTCTTTATTTGATGGAGATACGTTCTTTGAACCAGCTGTTACCTCTTCAGAAGAAGCAGAGTCACCAATGAAGCCTTCATGAAACATCATATTCGATGAGACAGGAAATTCCATTGGTGAGGCACCGCGATTTTCTTTGATCGACGACACATTGCGATCACCACTATCTCCGAGAGGTTTATAATCCGCTAAATCGGATGAAGAATCTTCGACTGTTGCCGCAGCCGAACCGCCTGTCGCAGTATTATAAATGAGATTATACATTTGTTGGACTTTGGAGTGACCAATCTCATTCAATAATTGTGATGATTCCATGGTTGGATTCGACGAAGAAGAAGATGATGATGATGCACGATTCTTAACTGTCTTCTTAGTGGATGGACGTGACGAGGTAGGTGGAGAATTGCGATTCGCCTGGATGACTCCTGGATCGCTCGTTTCGAATGGTGCGGCATATGCAATTGACATTTTTATTGAGAATGAATTTTTTTGGTTGGTGGAGAAAGAAAAATGGGATTTGATTAATTGAAAAAAAAAGAATTATTGGATTTTTTTTGTTGTGTTTGTTGTTGTATTAAGAAGAAAAAAAAAGCGAACTTGAATGATGGAAAAATTTTTTTTTCTTTTTATTTGTTTAATATATATATTTAATATAATAATTAAAAATTATAAAAAATATTTCATTACATCATTTTCCAAAAACACCCATTTTTTCTCCGTTTTTTTCTTTTTCAATTCCATTCAATTCCATTCCATTCCATTTTATGCAAATCACACAAATCATCGACTTCTTCAAAGAAAAACCTCAAAGAATTATCTTTGTAGTAATCCTCTTGATTGGACTCTTATTCGATCGCCGAGCGGTTGTTTTCGGAAACAGCTTAGTAGGAAAACTTTTCTTTATTTTCTCCATTATTTGGTTCACGATGAAACTCGGACACACTTGGGGACTCATTATGCTTCTTTATTTTATTCATATTCTTCATAGAGGTAGTCATGCAGATAACTTGAAAGAGGGGTTCGAAGGGGCCGCCGCAGATGGAACATCCGATCACGATGATCAACATTTGGCAGCGGAAGCTGCATCGGGACATTCAGTCGCTGATGCGGACGAGACAGAGGTAGATGCGGTCGCAACAGCAGCTACTAAGTATACTTCCGACGACTCGATGGACCACAATACTCGTTCACCTATTGAGATCGAGAATGAATTGATTCGTCCAAATTTAAGTAATGATAGCTACGAAGAGAATGTCGTTTCCTCGTCTGTTCCATTGATAACCTCGGATCCGGCGGCAGTAAATATGAATGAATTGAGTTCTTCTTCACTTGGATCAATCTAACATGCAAACCTCTTCTTCCGTCTTTTTTTTCTTTTCTTCTGAATAAAATAAAATACATATATTCAAACAAAAAATAAAAAAAAACATTTCCGATTTTTTTCCAATAATCGAATCGAAATACAAATAAATGACAACCACGACGACAAATCATAAATCGGCAACGAAAGCGATCGTGACCAGTGGTGGAGCGGCATCGACATCCACAACAGCAGCAACATCTGTACTAAGCTTTTTGGATGGACAAATCCAGACGTTGAACAACAGCAAGTTTTTCGCAGGGATGGTGATCATCATGTTGAATATTGGATCGCGTTTCATCAATTTCAAATTCAATAAATCTACTGAGAAATTCTTGAGACTCACACTTAGTAAACATCTCTTCATATTTGCCGTCGTTTGGATGGGTACTCGCGACATCTATTTATCTCTGATCTACAGTTCGATCTTCATTTTCTTGATCGATGTATTATTGAACGATGAAAGTGATTATTGCATCATTCCAACTCATTATCGTCATATGTTTGATTTGGAAGACGAGGAAGAATTCACCAATCGCACCGTGACCGAGGAAGAATATCAACGTTCGAAGGATCTGATCGAAAAATACGCCCAACAAAAGGAGACCGATACTAAGAAGAAGGCTTATGAAAATTTCGCGGCACAACATCGTGCAACCAACGTGAAGGCTGCTTGGTAGAGCTACGCAAAGCTCTTATCCATAATACTTAACTTGTCTTGCATTCATACTTGGTTGAGATATATTTTATATTGTCTCTCTACCAAGTAATTAAATATAATATATGTTTTTTTTATATTTTCTATATAATTAATACCTTCACTATAAATTATATATATAATTCCAATTATCGGCTTTGTAAAAAATATAAAAATTTTCCCACCCACATAACGGATATGTCAAATTATTTCGATACTTTTGACACCGATCTTTCACACAGAGGAAGGTATGATCCATTTCGTTATGGACGTGGATCGGTATCGGAGTTTGATCAAAATTATGAAATCAAAAAAAAGGAGGATGATTTAAATTATCGCTACAAAGATATCACTCAAAAGATGGGTGTCGTCGCATCCCAACTTACCGCACAAGGTTTATTGTCGGGTGCACAAAATCAACCACGCATCGACGCTCTTAAAAAACAACTCGCACAATATGAACAACAACAAGAGGACATCAAACGCGAATTGAAAGATTTGAAGAAAATGAAGGAAGCCGCCGCCAAAGAAAGTATGCGAAATCTCCTTAAAATCGTCATTCATACCAAAGTGCCGAACCAAGAGGAGGTTCGCTACAAAGCATCCATGACATTGGCTGGCGAAGCATCCTCGTTGACCAATGATAATGATAAAAACAAGGAATCCATTGCCGATGCGTTTCCAATTTTATATGATGATCATGAAATCAAAAAGGATTGCTTGAAAGAATTCGATGATTATTTTAAATCTTCGGGTACGGGCAACAACAACAACATCTTTCGCCAAACCATATTATTCTCTACCGAGCTTTATAAAAGAGAACTCCTCAATAAATCACAATGTGTGTCCTTCTTAAATAATGAAAATCAAACTTTGAAGGAAATTCTCGTGAAAAAAGATCCATCCTCATCTTCCTCCTCCTCCTCAGGTAACGCCATAACATCGAACCCAACCGCGAATAATGCCGCTAACGCGGGTTCAACGTTCCGGTCGTTGTATAATGCATTGACAATGAGCGATAATCAAATAAAGAAAAAGACCAAGGACGAAATTCTTTCCAATAATATTAAAAATATTGTTAGCCTCCTTTTCCCCAAAAAAGGCAAAATCGTCATCGGAGGAAAAGAATACAGTATTCTCGAAAATACTTGGAAGTATCAGATGAAATTTCATCCTGTTTACGGTGAATATTATCGTCTCCGAAAACAACTTCTTCAAATTTATGCCATCTTGGTACAAAGTTTTATTGCCGATCATGTAGCCGTTATACCAGAGCAGAAGGAAATCAAATCGAAGTTTCTACTAAGCTATGACCGTCAAAAAACATACAACGAAAACAAAGAGTTGCTCACGAAATCGAAACTCTTTACTCTTGATTTGGAGACTGATATTATCCTTGGAAATGGCTCAGTAGGAGGTTTATTTACAGTTCCAGTGGCGACACCCACTTCTTCTACGACGACGACGCCGCCTACAAAGCAGATCAGTGAAGAACAAAAGGAATCAATTCATAATTTGATCAAAAAATTCAGAGACCGCATGAGACGTATTCTGGAAAATGTTTTTCAAAAGAATAATTCTCATATTGTCGAATTTTTTCATAAAAACGCAAACGACGAAATATCGGTTGAACGAATCACTCCACCGACGAAGACCGGAGATATATTATTCGAACACGAAAATGCCATCAAAATCAATCAAAAAACTTATTATCCAAAATACGAAATCCATCTTTCCCTCTCTCTAACTGATTACGTGAATCGCGACAAGACCGACCTCATCAAATATCAATGCGATAATCGTCTGAATTCCATCAAAGACACGTGGGAGAAGATAATCCATCCGGAAGAAGCCGTTTCATCCGATAAAAAAAATTCGAGATGGGAACAACTCAAATCGATATTTCAAATGGGAACCAACGACGACGACGAAACCCGAGACGAAGAAGAAATCAATCCATTCAAATTGGTTTATATCCCTGCTGCTGCTGCCGCAACAGATCGTAAATCATCATCAACCACTACTAAGCCAAAGTCTCTACCAGTTGCCGTTCCAGTTGCGGTACCTGTGATGAACTATGAACCAAGCAAACTCCTTGGAGGGGCTTTTGGAAAAAGCGCTCATAAAACTTTGAAGAATCGAATAATGTTTGAAACAAAGAAGGTCGAACTACTAAGAAAACTCATGTCGACCAGTCATGGTACAATCAGTGATATTCGACGAGGAAGACCGGCTTTTTATACAGTTAAGCGACCTAAATAAAACGATTATTTTTTAATAATATTATATATTTAATAAAAAAAACACACAACACCCTACTCACACGATATTTTTTTTATTAAAAAAAAATCCCATCGAATTCTTTTTTTTTTAAGAAAATATGTCGTCGGCGTCACGAAAAGAGGTTGGAACCTCGGAAAATCCTTTTCTGATCCTTTCTTCGAGCGAAGATTCAGATATTAGTTCAAAATCTTCATCCCCTTCTGAAACCTCTACAAAGTCTCCGTCCGAATCTCCAATGTCTAAAACCTTATTGGATTCCTCTACAAAGTCTCCGTCCGAATCTCCAATGTCTAAAACCTTATTGGATTCCTCTACAAAGTCTCCGTCCGAATCATATCCAATGTCCGAAACCTTATTGGATTCCTATACAAAGTCTCCATCCGAATCATATCCAATGTCCGAAACCTTATTGGATTCCTCTACAAAGTCTCCATCCGAATCATCTCGATCTCCAATGCCCGAAACCCAATTAGAGTCCTCTACCAAGTCTCCATCCACAAAAAACATTTCATCGCCCACTGTTCCAACGTCAGAATCCATGTCATCTTTAACAAATTCATCAGACGAAGACGAAGATGACCTACTAAGTACAGTAACCGAATCAAATATCGAAGTGTCAAAAGATGATATTGATATTAATTCTGATATGAACACGCCCATTGACGATAACAATACAACCCGATCGGCAATATCAAAATCAAGTCGATTTAATAAAACACGAGAATCGATTCAAGATAAATTCAATGATTTCATGTTTTATCCGAAAACGGATGATCCGATCAAATTTAATCAATTGATTGCGAACAAAGAAGAATTTGCGAATTTCAAATATAATGTGAAACCACATACTGATGAACAAAAAGAAAATCCAGATTTATATCGCAAACAAAAATGCGAGGATAAATTCGAACTCGCACCACACCAAATGTTTATTCGCAACTTCCTTTCTTACTATTCGCCCTATAATGGTCTTCTTCTTTACCATGGTCTGGGTACAGGAAAAACCTGTTCGGCAATCACGATCGCAGAGGAAATGCGCAGATATATGATGAAGATTGGAATTCATAAACAGATTTATATATTAGCGTCGAAAAATGTGCAGTCGGCATTCAAACGCGAATTTTTCAACGAATCCCTACTAAGATTTAATCAAACGAATCAGGAATGGGTTTGTGATAGTTGCAATGGAACCAATCTCTTAGAAGAGATGAAAATGAATTTTCAACCATCTGAGCATCATCGAAATAAAATACTCCATAATGTTCGCAAAATTTTAAAGGATAATTATCAAATTCGGGGATATAGTGGATTTGTCAATCTCCTTGTCGAACGATGTTTACCTTCGAGATTCAAACCTCGATCATCTGCTACTTCTGCTTCCAAATCCGGTATTACTCCTTTATTGATTTTGAAATATTTACTTTCTTTAAATTTCGATGAACACGGAGAAATCATTGAACCAGTCGCAAAACCTGCTACATCAACCCGAACAAAGAACATAAAATCGGACAACGATATCTCTTCTCTCGCTCTCGATCCTTCTTCTCTCAATCCGAATGATTTTATATTGGAAGAAGAAGACCGGAATGAGGATGAGGACCTCGAAGAAGAAATCGAAGAAATAGAAGAACAACCGTCTGGAGAACCAAAACAACAAACCCAACGACGTTTAAGAATCAAAGATAAATTAAAAGCTCTCTTCGATGAAGATTTGCCACAACCGACCAAGGCAGACATCGATCAAATCAAATTAACAATCAGGACGATTTATAATAATACTCTCATCATCATCGATGAAGCTCATAATGCCTTCGGAGACCAACAAATCAGTCAATCGATGAATTTATTAGCGAATCATACTGATCGGATGAAAATCCTTCTTCTTTCTGCAACTCCGATGTTCGATCGCTACCAAGATATCATCAATATGTTGAATCTACTAAGAAGAAACGATAAATTAAAACCAATTCGCGCAGAACAGATCTTTCAGAATGATCCCGCGAGTCCCGATGATATTTTTAAAGATAAGGATGAAATTAATTCGATCGTTGGAGGAAAAGAACTCTTCAAACAAATCTCGACCGGATATATTTCTTATCTCCGTGGTGAAAATCCATACACCTTTCCAATTCGTATTTATCCGTCTGTATTCGATAAAAGCTCGATACATCACTTTAAAGGAATCAACAGTTATCCCAGAGAAGACGGATTCGAATATCCTACTAAGTTTTTTAATTCGAATGAAGAGAATGCCACCGAAGGAATTCGCTATGTAGATGTTTATTTGACCACCGTCGATGCAACCAGTCCGCAAAGAGAACTCTATTTTGCAAAATATGATGCCATCATGGCTTCTAAAATGACATCTACTAAGAAGATATCAACGCCAATCAAAACGTCCATCAAAAGCAAAAGAAAAAGGGATGATATGTCGTCGGTTGCATCTAATGAAGCTTCGGATAAAAAATCCAAATTTTCAATTGGTGGAGTAGGGGACGATGAGGACGACTTCGATGAAGAGGACCAAGAGGAGGAAGAAGATAATAATAATAACATCGATGAAAATGCCGACGAAAAACAAGAAACAGAGGAAGAAACCCTTGAAAACAACAGCCTAGGTGGATTTAGTTATACGGAGTTAAATAATGTCTCAAAGTTTCTAACAATGTCATATGGATGGAAAGATAAAGAAGCATTAGAGGCAAATAGATTATTCGACGTGATGGAAATCAAAGGGGGCGAATTCGAATATAAGAAAAAAGAAAACTTGATCAAGTATTTTTCGAAAGAACAGCTTGGTAGATACAGTGCCAAATTAGAATCGATCTGTAACGAAGTTGAAAAATCAGAAGGTATCGTGATTATTTATTCCAATTTCATCGAAGAAGGATTAATTCCAATGGCTTTAGCTCTCGAAAATCGCGGATTCAGTCGTAAACTTTATTCATCGTCGTCCGACCGGGGGTTGGAAGAGAGTAATTTGATGAAACTCTCTGAGAGTGGTAGGAAGAAATTTTCATATACAATGATAACCGGACAAGACAAATATCATGGAATTACCATTTCACCAAATAATACAGAAACTTTGAAGAAGGTGATAGAACCTTCAAATGTCGATGGCAAAACGGTGAAGGTTGTTCTTCTATCAAGAGCGGGAGGAGAAGGTCTCGATTTTAAGAATATTCGTCAAGTTCATATTTTAGAACCATGGTTCAATTTGAATCGCGTGGAACAAGTGATCGGTCGCGCGGTGCGTAATAAGGGACATTGTGCAATCACCGATCTTGCGAAATGGAATGTGCAAATTTTCATGCATGCTACAAAGTTTCATTCTCATGGCGATGCTAACCGAAAGAGAGAGGATGATACTGAGGCGGTCGATCTCTTTCTTTATAGAATGGGAGAAAGAAAATCGCTTCATATTGGCCGAGTCGCAAGGATTCTCAAAGAAAACTCGGTTGATTGTCTTCTGAATCAAACACAATTTGAATTTACTACAAAGGATTTGAAAGAAGAAAAAACCATCAAACTTTCCAATGGAGAAAAAATCGAAAAATATCCCATTGGTGACCGAGATTTCTCACTCCAATGTGATTTGATGGAATGTGGAAATTATAAATGTTCTGGCGCGAGTGATAATAATACAATGACAACAACAACAACAACAACAACAACTGATAAATCGACCTACTTTTCCGGATTTATGAAAATGAATCAGGGAAATATCATGGAGATGATTCGCCGATTGTTTAAAACCGCATATGTCTACAAAGCTCAAGACTTGGTAGCAAAGATTCAACGTGATCGTCCCAATTATTCGAAAATCCAAATATTGGATACCTTGAATGACATGGCTCAAGATCCCACCATTATCATCAAAGATCGATTGAATCGAAATGGCAGGATCGTTTATCTCGGAGATTATTTCATGTTTCATCCACTCGAACTTTCTGGCCAAAGAATGATTCCATTTCTTCAAAGAATGATCCCTATGAAACGCTCAGTAGAATATGTTGTTCGTGCTCCAACTGGCAGTAGCAGTAGCAGCTCCATTTCGGCAGCAGCGGCGGCGGCTACAATCACAGATGTTGCCATCGACACAAAAATAGATTCTCTACAAAGCTTAGAACATAAATTCAATGGTGAGCTTGGTAAATTTGAAGATGACGTAAAAATAAAAGCATTGCAATTTATACCGATACCGGCTGATGAGGAGAAGAAAAAACAGAAATTCAAAGAATTATATTTGATGAAATTCATGGATGAACAACTTAAAAATATGTCGCCAGATTTAATTATCGGTATTTTGAAATCAAATGATGACGATCCCAAAATTAAACCCTTCAAAGAATACTTGAAAGAAGAAATATTGGTTGCGAATAAATATATCTATTTGGATAAGGAGCATTTGTATATGATTCAAATCGATGAAAACGAAATTCCAATCAACTTGGTACCTGTTAAGAATAAAGCCGGCTTGAACGTATTTGCCCCGAATAGCAGACAAGGATTGGTCAACGAAAATTTACTCGGGGATTATATTGGATTTCTCGACAATAATGCTCTTAAAATAATTAAAGTTGAGAATGAAACGAGTAAAGGGCAAGTATATTCGAATAGCTCATTTGATATTTCAACAACAAATAAAGTTCTCGATCTGAGTCCACCGAATTTGATACAAAAGGGAAACAAACCCTCAGAAATGATGGTTGAATTTTATCTCCGATATATGAATCATCATCGTCTTGATAACAAAATTCGCTTTTTATCTCCTTCAAGGTTGCATTTTTTTAATGAAAAAATGGATGACAAAAAAAGTCGAAAAAAATAGAAGAACCATGAATATTCATCTTTTTTTCCCCTTTCTTCTCTTATTTTTTTTTCATTAAAAAAATTAAAAAAAAACACATCGTTTCTATAATAAGCGGCCTACATGCTTCACATCTTCTTCTTCATACCAATTTGTCGCAATTCCATCAATTCCGTCATCAATATAGGTTCTTCACCTTTCACATAATGATATAATTTGGCAGGGTATGTCATTTGCAACATTTCCATCAAAGTTGGATTTTGTTCGAATTTCGCAGCCATTGCTCTTCTAAGCTCTTTCTTGGAATTCCCATTTTTGAAGAAATCCTCATCCATATGAATCTCCGATGGACGAATGATTTTTTTCTTCTTATTCTTACCGGAACCGACTTTACCCGACTCGGAACCAGCCAATTTAGCAATGGCTGGATTTTTCGATAAGCCCTTGATTTTTTCTTTTCCAGTGATTGGATCGCGATTGGCATCATCGGCATCCAATGTGAATTTTCGATAAAAATCGGGATTTTCCTTTTTGAATTTGGAAGCTTGGTAGTAGTGTTCAACGGTATTCCAATTATGATGATCCAATTCGAATGGCGCTACATAGTAATTCGACAACATTCTTCGAAACTCCGGATATTTACGGTACAATGGACGATATTGCTTTATATAATGAGGTTCCAAAAGTTTCGGTAGTTTTTCATGCATCCCCTTTCCTGGAAATTTATCTGCGGAATGAGAATAAAAGACAAACACAATATCCGGATCATAGAGATCGTTTTTAATCTCGAATGGGTTTGTCTTCAAAGTATTATTGTTGTCATCACTTATATCCGCATCAACATCTCTTCTACCACCTTTCTTGTTGGAAGAGGAATCAAGTTCATCCATTTCGAAAAGGAACTCGCGAATCCCAGAAAAATTATTTTTATCTTTTCCGGATTCGTTGATTTTATCCATTACTTTGGAGCGGATCCCCCACGGAATTTCTTGGTAGGTAAAAATGGATTTCGACCGATAACTCACCAATTCATAATGTTCGCCTCCGAGTGATAAGATAACATAGTGTTTTGGACGATAATCCTCCGGTTTGCGACCTCGAACGAGAACAACCGCATTGGAGGATCCGTTGCTTTGTTCCCAATAATCTCTACTAAGTATAATGAAGGACACATTCAACTTATTTTCGAGAATATCGATCGCCATTTCATTTGCCCAATATTGATTGGTCAGGATTATCTTTTTGAAATCTTCGAATGTTTCCACACCTTTCATAAATTGGAATTGATTCGAAAGAGAATTATTTTCCTTCGGAATCTGTTTTTCTTTTTCATTGGTGAGTTTCGAAATCTCACTTCGAACTTTTTGTAATTCGTCTTCGTATTCCTTGAGCATTTTCCGGATATTGTCTTCTGTATACGTTTCATCTATTTTTCCTTCTTTCATCTCGGTTAACATCCTCGTATCATCCGCTTGGTTTTTCTTCAGTGTTTTCTTTTGAATATTGAGTTTGTGAATGGCTTGATCGATTTCTTGTATTTCTTTTCCAAATGCCATATATACTTCATTAAATGTATTAAAATGATCGCGCGTGACATTCTCACTGACGATTACTCTCATTTTCGTTATATCATAATGAGTGTCGATCGAATCGAAGGCTTGTTGGACTGCTATGAAGAAACAATCTCCTGCGCCATTATTTCGGACGATCTCATAAAATGGATTCTTTTCCATTTGCGCGACCCAAGGAACCGAAGATTGTTGCTCCTTACTCATCGCTTTGAATTGATCCTGGATTTCTTTGTAGGCGGCCTCTTCTTCTATTACGATGGTCTCACTCTTTTTCTTTTTCTTCGAAGAGGAATCATCACGTTGTTGATCACGATCTTTTTCTTCTTTTTTGTCCTTCGCACGGATAAGATCACTTTTTTTTCGCTCATTTTCCAATTGATCTGCTCGTTCTTTTTTTTCGAATTCTTTTACTGAGTATTTTTCCAAATATTCTTTGGTGACAAAATGATCATAGAGAATTGGATCGCCTAATTTATCGGCATCGATTTCGCCATCTTCTAAGAATAACCCTCTAGGAATTTCTCCTCCGTTTCCATGAATAATCACTTCGAAGATACCAATCTGGGCGATGAATTTGGGTCCAAACCAAAGATAAATGGGGAAATACATAATGGTGTCGCTTGACGGTCCTTTTGTTTCTTTATATTGCTCTTTGCCTAATGAAAATTCAACCACGACTTGTTTTAATTCGCAGGTCCAAGTGTTGAATTCGTTCCCCTTATCCTCATCATTCATCGTTTTTGTTTCATCGTAAACTATCGTATCATTCAATTTACTTTTATAATATGAATTCGACGACATTTCTAACTTGGATTTTGATTTTTTGATTTTTTTTAATGAGTTTATAGGTGTGTGTATTATATATAAATAAATAAAAAAAAGGAAAAAATGAATTCTTGTGATTTTTTATTTATATATATATATATAATATATCGGAATATCGTATCGTAAGTTAGTGAATGTATATTAAAAAAAAAATAAAATATGATTTCATTTCAAATAAAATATTGTTTCTTCAAGTCGATCTCGACTTCTTGTATGCTTCTAAGATATCCACGTATTTGTAGAATGAACGACTCGAAAGTGATCCGGTTTTAGTGACACCACATGCGACCACTTTTTCAATATGTGGCAAAATATCCGACGCCCATCGGTCATGTTTCCAAATAATATCTGGACTGGTGGTCACGAAAATGGAATAATTCTGCACCAATTCATCGACTATAAAGCGTTTCTCTACTTGTCCTTCATCGAGAGCAGTTTGAATTTTCGATTGCAATGTACCGATAATTTCAGAGACAACTCGGTCTTTCGATATCAATTCCAAATTCATGAGATGAATGAAGAATTTGGAGAGAGCCACACGTCCATCGTTGATTTTCTTTACACGACAAAACCCTTCATAGTCAATCTCGCTGTCGACGAATTCGATTTGATCAAAGAGAGCTAAGTAGGAATTCAATCGAGTATGTATCGTGGTTCTCATAATATCGAGTTTTGCGAAATTCAGATCCAAGATTTCTTTGTAGAGTTGCGCATACATTTGTCCGAAAAATTGGTTGGAACTCGCAAAATCAAAGATGAAATTTCCCACCGTTTCAAAATCCTCATCGGAAGTGATGACCTTTTCTTCCTGGTTGTTGTTGTTGTGCTCTTCTTCTTCGATGATGATGGCATTATATAATAAGCTTTGTAGGAAATTCATGAGTTCCGTTTTAAGGGCGTCATAATTCTTATCGGTCATTTTATTCAGAGTATTTCGGATTTCACTGAGAGTTTGTTGGATTCCTGTTTTCGTTTCGAATTTCGTCGCCTTGAAATTTCTTAGGGCGTTCCATTCTTCAAAGCTTTGTACCACATGTGGTTGATGCTGATGCTGATGGCGTCCTCTTTGATTCTGATTCTGATTATGATTTCGGTTATTGTATGTTTGTTGCTGCTGTTGCTGAGGCGATTGATTTTGATTTTGATTACGATAATTGTTTCCTTGACCTTTCGATACGCCACCCGATAACTCCATCATAGAACGACTTTGTAGAAATTGTTGTTGGGAGGACGCGGACGTGGACGAAGACGACGATTTTGTGCGGAATTGCTGATATGGATCAACCTTTTGTGGAGTTGCAAAGGGATCTTGTGTCTGTCGTCGTTGAAAAACATGTGGTTTTGGCGCTTCGCCATTCGGCAATAATTTCCTACCAAGTATACTACGATCGAATGTTGTTTCTGGTTGTTGCGGCTGCGGCTGCGGCTGCGGAGGTTGTTCTTCACCTCCAAAAGATCTCAATTTACGTTCATAGTATGGCTTAGGTGGTTGATCTGAAACAACATTGCCTTCCTCGTCTGCGGCACTACTGGTGGCATAATGTTTGTTGGTGATGACACGACGATAACCTCCTTCTCCATTCGCCGCCTTATTATTATTGGACGCTGTAAAATTGGGAGTCAAGTTGTATGAGGGGGAACCAACGGTCTCGGCGATTTTCTTGATTGCATCCAAACGGTTTCCGAAATCCGTCGAATTCTCTTCTAAGTATTCTTCGATTTGAGACAAAGAGGTTGATCCATCTGGAAAGGTGAAGAGCCGTTTATGAATCTCTTCAAAGGTTGAAATAGGATACACTTTGGACATATTATAATATGAGTGAGGGACGTAGACAAAAAAGGTATATTATATTTTTTTCAAAAAATTAAAAAACAAAAACAAATTGTATGCTAGGAGGTTTTTTGGATTTGTTTGTTTTTGTTTTTAAAAAATTAAGAAATAATATGGTTTCTTATATTTAGATTTCTTTTTTCAATAATTAAACCATTTGTAAAGACGTGAATAAAATTCAATTTTTTAAGGGAACTACGTTCCCTTATGATCCCTCCTGAGCTACGCGATATATTGGATGAGCACGATATTCCCTTATGATCCCTCCTGAGCTACGCGATATATTGGATGAGCACGATATTCCCTTATGATCCCTCCTGAGCTACGCGATATATTGGATGAGCACGATATTCCCTTATGATCCCTCC
>JACCDO011359904.1_pt1 | contig 14354 bp, 10 predicted proteins | sample 7446101 | NCBI WGS metagenome assembly JACCDO01 (sample SAMN15323440, study PRJNA562643) | freshwater metagenome | isolation source: river surface water | place: USA:Blue River Watershed | collected 2017-08-16
CAATGATGACACTCGAATAGGTAATCAAAAGGCTACCCTACCGGAAGAAGTGCCTCAAAGATTAATACCATTGGTACCAGACGATTCTATTACTTCAGAGCCTACTACTAAACCCACGATTAATGAACAGAATCTCAACAAAAAAAATTTCGAGGCCGGTCCTCAGGGCCTGGTCATGTACGATGCCCAGGTGCGCTAGAAGCGAGTAGGGCGGCGTAGTATAGAGCGAGCTAGGACTGGCGCAAGGACGTGCCAAGTTCGTTTCTCTCGGTTCAAGAAATTCTTCAATCTCAACTCATAACCCACTGGTACCACCCCATATCCGTGTCAAGAGAGAAGGACTCAGTCAAGGACAATTTACTTCCTCCAAATGTAATTAGATAGTTACATTTATAATGAATTACCCGAGCTCTTCTCTCCTATCGAAAATACTTGACAAAGGAAAATCTGAGAATTAATTCTTTTTTCTCTAACGCCAACACCATCTGCAGTACCTGTTGCTTCTAACTAACAACACCATCTGCAGTAAAGGCATGTTGCTTCTAAAGCCCAAAAGCGATAATAATACCTTGGATTAGCGGAGCTAAGATTAAGTGATTCTAATAGCTATTCAGACTCATAGGGTATCTGCTGTAGTGTAGCTAGTACTCCCGTATGAATCTTGAGTCCATTACAATGAAAATTGTTGGGGATATTATTAGCATGTAAAATGTCCAATATATATAGAATAAACTATTGTTTGCTTCTACGTGTAACATGGAATAATTTATCCAAACTCCGAGTTGATGGGGTTCACGGTGGTAAGGGACGATGATGCAGAGGTAGACGCAAGCTCGATATTATTAATTGTAGAACCACTTCTTCGAGCCATTGCTGCTTGTTTTGACATCCTGTGATACTGCTGCAGAAAAAATGGTGTAATGAATACAAATAGGCATATCAACACGAATGTGATAGGTGCCCATAGCGCTTGCCGATACCCCAACTCATCACCCACGATATCGAAGATAAATAAACCGTAGAATGGGCCCAGAAATATAAGCATTTGCCACGTCGATAGGAATATACTCTGGTCTATCCTCGCAAGTTCAGTATCTAAAAGCTGGAGTTCGTATACGTACGCACTGTCGTGACCATAATTAGAATCTACTCTAATTACTCCTATCGATATCCTATGAGCTGTATCATCTCTCGTAATCACTGATTTCAGTAAAGACCGCACGTACACACCCAATCGGTATTCCATGTACAATGTTTGAGCTACAATAGACAAAAACGTCACACATCCAAGGACTGGCGCCATCACTCCGAAACTTATCAGTATCAACACGCTACCTAGTAAGGACAGAGCAAAGTCGGTGCCTATAAATCGATCACTTGTAGAACCATAAGCTCTAACTAAACCGCCTACTACATTCTTGATTTGACTTCGTACCTTCGGCTTCAAATAATTGGTGATAGTTGGTAGTATTGCAGCGAATAGGGCGGAGTACATAAATACCGTTGAGTACGATGTCAGTATAACCGAGGAGCACTGGTAACTATACACGAAGGATGGAGTATACTGCAAATTAGACGATGTTGTTATACTAGTAGTAACGATAGTAGTAGTAGTAGTAGTACCAAAAGTATCCGATACTTCAAAAGTTGATTTTATGTCATCGGGAGATACTAGCAGGTTGTAGAAGCAGTCAACGTTGATCAATGCCGATGCCAAGCATGGTATTAACACGCTGTTCATGATGACTAAAATGGATAAAAAGTGCGAATTATCGTGCGACTCCGAGGCTATAGAGTTGACGAAGGTACCCTCTAATGACTCCAGTAGAAACTTTAAAGCATAGTTAGTCCATCCTAATTTGATTGCGCTCACAAATATTCCCGTCACTGTCACGACCACTTGACTATACTCGAGAAATATAAACACGTAAAGTATATTTACTGCGACTATCACAATCAGATTCACCACAAATAACACGCAACACGCGGCCAAGTAGCCACGGCTAGTCCTTACCTCATCACCACTACTGGTTTGTACCAACATACTCTCGATCTTGCTGCGATAATAGTAACAGAGCGATAACAATGATACTATGTACACTACAAACAAGATTACGCCTACATTCAAACCTGATAAGAATGCCGCACTCGCTGTCCATGCGTACTGATGATAGTATGAGCCGCAATAGTCCGATAGCACTGTGTATAGCGGGGTAAACACAAACACGACGACTCCTGTTAATGCACCGCTTGCGCGTCGAACCGCTTTCATAAAATCTGTGAATTTTATAATGTTTGGCAATGGTTTAATACCTTGACTGATGCTACCAACTGATCCAATAGATTCTAGTGCACTCATTGCACTTATAACGTTCGCCTTCTTGGCTCGTACTATATCAGCGAATAAAACCGCGTATCGACATATGGTATTTCGTGCAACAACAGAATTCTCCTGACTATCTCGACCCTTGTATAGGTACATCAATGACAATAAAGCACAACCCACAATGATCACCGAGAGCCAGAGGTAGCTAATATTATTGAACGATGACGACCCACAAGTATAGCGATTTCCCACTTCATCGTGTAGTTGCGATAACTGATCCTCTGTACAATCAAACATATTACCCGTAAGAATACTCACATAAGATGTGGCGTACAACGACGAAGGTATATCGCCACTCAACCTATTTTTCTTTAAGCTCACAGTAACGCTGACATTCATACTACTCGACAGCCCTCCAGTGAACCTGTTGTAACTAAGATCCAACATCTTCCAATTGTGTGCCAGGAATGACGACGGTATAGTTGATCTAAAGTCATTGTTTGCAAGCACGAGTTCGATAAAGTTAGAGCTTAGAACTGCATTCTCGGGTAATGAGCCCGTTATGCCATTACCTGATAGGTGTAAATACCGCAACTGAGAAATACTATACAAACACGGCGGCACATCAGTTACCACTGCAGACTGTGGCTGATATATAGTATCATAAATGTTTATTGGAAACGTTGACCTACACGAGCCCGCACTGTGCAGACCATCCAATAGGAGATACTCCAAGGAGTCTGACTCACATACCTTATCACTTATCTTCAATGTTAAACAGTTGATTGATGCATCCAGTACTTGCAGGTTAGGTAGTCCAAGTAATGCATCAGGTAAAACTCCGGTGAGTATGTTGTTTGCTATGTCGAGTATTACTAAGGAGTCAGGGAACTGACCAGCAGCTTGTAGAGGACCACCCAAATAGTTGCTTTCAACATTTAAATATACAAGCGAGGAGTTACTGAATGATGGGATGGAGCCAGTTAATGCATTGTTATTCAAGAGGCAGTACTCTAACTTATGCAACAACTGTAAAGGATTTAAATTCCCACTGATAGCTGTGCTAGAGAGAGACATCTCACTTAAACTATTCAAAGTACTTAGCGCCCGCAAATCACCACTTACAGCTGTGTTGTCGAGATCAATAGCACTTAAACTAGTCAAAGTACTCAGCGCCCGTAAATCACCACTTATAGCTGTGTCGGACAGAGAAATAGAACTTAAACTAGTCAAAGTACTTAGTGCCCGCAAATCACCACTAACAGCTGTGCTATCGAGATCAATAATACTTAAACTAGTCAAAGTACTTAGCGCCCGTAAATCACCACTTATAGCTGTGTCGTCGACAGAAAAACCTCTTAAACTAGTCAAAGGAATGAGCGCCCGCAAATCACCACTTACAGCTGTGTTGTCGAGATCAATAACACTTAAACTAGTCAAAGTACTTAGCGCCCGCAAATCACCACTTATAGCTGTGTCGGACAGAGAAATCTCGCTTAAACTAGTCAAAGTACTTAGCGCCTGTAACTCACCACTTATAGCTGTGCTGTCGAGAGAGATATAACTTAAACTAGTCAAAGTACTTAGCGCCCGTAACTCGCCACTGATAGCTGTGTTGTCGAGATCAATAGCACTTAAACTAGTCAAAGTACTCAGCGCCTGTAACTCGCCACTTATAGCTGTGTCAAACAGAGACATCGTACTTAAACTAGTCAAAGTACTTAGCGCCTGTAACTCACCACTTATAGCTGTGCTGTCGAGAGAGATATAACTTAAACTAGTCAAAGTTCTTAGCGCCTGTAACTCGCCACTTATAGCTGTATTGTCGAGATCAATAGCACTTAAACTAGTCAAAGTACTTAGCGCCTGCAAATCACCACTTATAGCTGTGTCAAACAGAGACATCTCACTTAAACTAGTCAAAGTACTTAGTGCCCGCAAATCACCACTTACAGCTGTGCTGCCGAGATAAATAACACTTAAACTAGTCAAAGTACTTAGCGCCTGCAAATCGCCATTTATAGCTGTGTCAAACAGAGACATCGTACTTAAACTAGTCAAAGTACTTAGCGTCTGCAAATCGCCACTGATAGCTGTGCTATCGAGATCAATAATACTTAAACTAGTCAAAGTACTTAGCGCCTGCAAATCGCCACTTATAGCTGTGTCACCGATATAAATAGCACTTAAACTAGTCAATGTACTTAGCGCCTGTAACTCGCCCTCCAACATTAGATTATGGTATAAATCTAAACTTTCTAACATTGTTAGATTTTGCATATCTGGAAGGATTCCTTGTAACCCATAATTATTAAGATTGACTTGAACAATATTGCACACCAATGAACAATTACAACTTATTCCTTGCCAATCCGAGGAGCAAGGATTTACCAAGGAAATATTACCAGTAAAATTCCAGATACTACCGTATTGGCTACCGTAACTAGTTTCTCGCCATAACCAATCGTCACCATTCAACGCATCATAGAAAGTGTTTAGCGCATACACTTCAGATATTGGCACAGGTTTGCTGATACCATCGACAGCATGCAGTTGGTGGAAAAGATAAACCAACAACCACCACGACCCAACAGCTACCCACACCATCGATTCAGGCTGATTCGACTTAAAGCATTCGACTCGTTACCGTACGGTAAACTGCCCTTCTATAGTTAGAAAAATCCTCAAATCTTCCTAATTAACCCCGCTCCGATAAACGGCCCCGGCCTTCCGAACCGGTACTTTAGGGAGTACGCACTTCAGTACAAATTTCTATGGTATTATTGAAACTTCCACATATTTTATGTTGCTGTTACAGAATCCTGCGATATCGCTGACACGAATGGTGAATGTTCCATACAAAGGGACACCTGGTGTACCCGAGGAACAAGTGAATTACTTTGCCAAACTTCGATATACTTATTTATACCTCCCCCCCAACCCGATGTCAAGAGTGAAGGACCCGAGGACAATTTAATTCCTCCAAATGTAATTAGATAGTTACATTCTGTAATAATGATCAATAATGCCATTGCTACCCTAGCGCCGGTTGTCATCACTGATCTCGCCACGATAGTACACAGCGATGTGATGTAATTCCCAACACAACCCTGTGCAGATCGTCCGAACCCTGTGGAAATCGTCCGCAATGACGCTATTATTAGTGCATTCTTCCTTCGGATACTAGTGCATCAAGGTAAAAGGGAACGTGCTCCCCGACAATCCGCAGACCTTTGCTAACTAATGCGCTGTCGCTGTCAACATAATGGCAAACCGGCGCCCTTTCACCGGTTTCAGCAACTCTACTAACTCGTTAATCTCATCCTCCTCAAGGAATTTTAGGTCTGCCGGTTCAGACAAACCTAAGTTGTTGATCATCTTAGTGAGTTTAGGTCGGTTTGCGCCGAGGGAACTGACGTCATCATTCAATATTTTCCATGCGGATTCAAGCACGTTTTCCGTTGAAGTTGTTGCTATACTCTCGTGTGAAGTTGCTGATGCTGTCGTCTCTGACACCGGCGCTCTCTGCTCAATCACCGGCGCTCTCTGCTCAATCACCGGCGCTCTCTGCACAATCAACGGCACTCTGTGCTCAATCACCGGCGCTCTTTGCTCAATCACTGGAGCTCTTGTCTCCGACACCGGTGCCTTCTTGGTGGAAACTGCCTTCTCCTTTATTAGTATCGACCGAAACGGCACTGGTGTTCTCTTCTCAGCTACCGGTGTTTTTTTCTTCGTCAACGGTACTCTCTTCGCCGTTGCTTTCTCTGATGTCGATGCTCTTTTTTTAGGTGCTATCTTCTCCCTTGACGTGTCGACGCACTTGTAGCAAAACCAGTCGCCACGAGGTACAGCAGTTATTTCAGGAACCAGGCAATACATGTGGTACTGATCGTCACAGCCATCGCAAAGCAATAGCTTACTCTCATTCTTCTTGCTGTCACAAATGTTGCACGATTTGGAGTCGATCTCCCTCCTGAAAGTAAGTGAATAAGCGAGCAAGTTACTGAGTGCATGAGTGAATACCATTCGTTCATACTGTTTGTATCAAAATATTCATCGTTACTATCCTCAGAATCGTCTTCTGACTCACTCGATTCCGTCACCTCATCCAAAGCCCGAACAAGGTCATTTCTGTAACTCGATCCGACCTGCAGGCGCTGCGGTGCAGGAGGGATTAGTCTTGGGGTTAGTTTGAGTTTTTTTGTGGTTGTTTTGTCTCGTTCTTGCCTTTCGCTTCTTTTATTTGGGATTCTCGGCTTTGACAGGAATCCTTCCGGATATACTGTACCAGTCGGGAATTGGCTGTGTTTACTTCTTTCATTTTTGCTTGGTTGCCTCGTCTGTACAGGCTGAACAGGTTGAACAGGTTGAATGGTTGCAGTTTGAGCACGAGGTCTCTCTTGCTCTTCTGCGTATACGTATTCATCATCATCTTCTTCATAATGGTTATTTTTCATTAGACCATCCGAATACTTTCCTCGTGTCGTTAGAAACAAGTCGGTAATATTTCCTGAGTAAGTATGTGAGTACTTGAATGATTCAAAGAAAGTAAATGTTAAGTGAAACCTTTATAATCATGTCTACTGCCCCAGTGTGGGAAATGCAGATTTATACGATTTCTTTCATGATTAACATTTAACACCGTTACGTAATAGTTTAAACCATCAGCACACAACACTTCTAACTGATCGAATCTCTTGATAGTCACTAATTCCTCCGCACTGAAGTATTCACCATAGATGTCAGCAATCTCTTCCTTGTTCTCTTTCGTCCGTTTCAATACCTTTGATGATGCAGCACATCCTTCTGCATAAATTGCACTGTACCCAAACTTCGTCATCCTCATAATTCCCATTTTCATCATCTAATCGATACATTGCCATCCAACCACTACTGAGGCGCGGTAGTAGTACAACTTCCAGTTTTTAATTTTTGGCGATACGACCGAGATCGAGGTAGTTCCGTAAAATTAACTATATAATGGATCAATTAGAGATAAGTGAGTAGTGCAACAGTAAAGTTGGCCTACGCATTATACGCATTAGAGCAAGACTTACCGCAAGCTGATATGCAAAGATTATCTTCCGTATTGTTAATGCAAACAGAGGAGGCAGCTAATTTCTTAGGAGTAATTGGTTTAATCGTTCACTGCTACATTAGTTTCGCTGGTTGAATTTCAAAGGTGTTTGAATCAACCCTAGCATTCAGCCTCTAGGCGGAACCAATATGAAAATCAAAAAAGAATAAAAGAAACAACAAACATGTCAATGGATTTAGACGTGCAGAAGGAACCGCAAGAGGAAGAGGTAGTGGATGAATATCTATTGGCCTTCGAGGCGGTGGAACAAGAAGCGTTGAATGAGGCAACTGTATTACGTTATAATGAAATGCTTTTGAATGAAAGAACAGATGATGTTGCGGTCAAGATCAAGGAAAAATGCATATATAAAGTGGCGAAACATCACTCAGGTAATTTTCCTGCAATATTTTTAGTTGTAGCTATTTCACTGCGCACTCACGTACTAACTCTCTCATTTTACTAGAAACAAAAAATTTCAATAATTTACTAAATATCTTGAAGGCCAACAATCAATTCTTCTCCGTTATTCCGAAAGCAAAAACAGCAAAAATCGTTCGAAATATATTGAATATTGTAGACACAATCCCTATCGATACTACAATAGTTCAAATCAGTCTGTGTAAGGATATTATCGAATGGTGCAAAGTAGAGAAACGAACATTCTTGAGACAGCGCATTGAAGCGAAGTTAGCTAATCTATATCTAATCAATAAGGAAACTACCGCTGCACTAGGGATTATAAATGATTTATTACGAGAGTTAAAGAAGTTAGACGACAAACAGATGTTAACAGAGGCTCATTTGACAGAGTCAAGGGTATACCACGCATTACAAAATATTCCTAAAGCGAAGGCTGCGCTAACTGCATCTAGAACCGCGGCTAACTCGATATACGTTGCACCACAATTACAAGCAGAATTAGACGAAATGAATGGAATATTACATTGCGAGGAAGGAGATTACGTGACATCTTTCTCCTACTTTTTAGAGGCATTTGATGCTTACGACCAATGCAGTGACAAGCGCGCGGTAGTTTGTCTGAAGTATATGGCGTTAAGCAAGGTTTTGAACAATGCAGCGCACGAAGTTCCAGCACTCTTTTCAGGTAAATTAGGTGTAAAACATGCTGGACCAGATGTCAATGCGATGAGTGCTATAGCTAGCTCTGCCAAATCCAGATCGCTGGAAGATTTCAAGAAGGCGGTAAACGAGCACTCTGCTTACTTAAAATCAGACGATTTAATATCACACCACTTGGATGTGCTGTACGACAAAATGTTAGAGAGTAATATAATGAAGGTTATTCATCCCTTCTCAGCGGTTGAGATCCATCACGTCGCCAAATTGATCAATCTACCAATAGATGCGGTAGAGAGAAAGCTCTCGCAGATGATATTGGACCACAAGTTCTCGGGCATCCTCGACCAAGGCAAAGGACACTTGATTATCTACGACACAGCCTCAAGTGACGATTCGTTCAAGCACACGATAGATATCATAGCGAACATGAATAACGTCGTCGAAGCACTCGCAGGTACAGCGAAGAACATCAACAAAGCCAATAGCGTCAAAGAAAAAGATAGTGTGAAGAAGGAGGAACCTGTAAAGCCACCAGTTAGTCCAGGCAAAAGCGCCAATAGTAGCCCAACTAAGAAGGAATAGAACTGTTACTTACATTACATGTAAAAATAACCACTACTGCTCCATAATGTTGAGCAAATTAGCTCGTAGTTGATTCAACTTAATCTGTAATCCCTTCCAATCATCGATACCAAAAGATCGGTACACACACTTATTGACTGATATAACCTGCTTGAACTGGTCCATGCTGACCTCTAGTAATCCCTGTGAGATACTCTCAACAATCCACGACTCCACTTCATCGATACTAATTTTTAAGGCTGTCGCCACTGCTTGGTACGACAGGGTTTGTTCCTTCGCAGCAAGGGAGCATAATGTCAGCAACTTCATCGAGACAAAGATGTCGTCAGGATTGATGGAATAGTTATTCATTATTTCTTTGTTGCTAGCGGCGAACTTTTCGTATGCTGCAACAGTATCTAAGCATATAATACGTAGTAGTTCTAGTAACACGTTAATATCACCAGCTCCACCGATTTGCTTAGGGGTGATGCACTCTAGGATGGTGTTACGATCAGTGAAGTTGCACAACGAAGAGTTGATTGCTTGAATAATAGTATCGATCGCAATGCGCTGGGCATCGGTATCGTATGAATCACTGACGTAAGTCTTCAAATAGTTAATTCGGGCTTGTAATGCAACAGTTAAGTTGTTTTCGGTAGTTAAAACTTGAGCAAATAAAAAATACAATTGTCTTTTCTCGGTTATATTTAGATTCCAAGAAACACACCATTCTGTGGCATAAGAATAGTACTGACTAGTGTAAAACGTCTGCTTGGTGTCAATGGAGTACTTTAATATAGCAATAAAAACTTTAAACTTGATATTACTATGGTAAATCATATTATACACCTGCAACATAACATTCAAGCGAATCTTATTAGCACTGGCATTATCAGTTTTGATTCCAATGCTAGTAACAACATTATTTATTAACTGACTCATTAATTCAACATTATTATTTGTATTATCTAATATCACACTAACAATCCCTTGAAATACGTTGTCAGAGATAGGTGCGATGTACTCTGTGGCATTCATATCACTCTCCACTACCTCATTATGTCGTGATAAAAATAATTGAACTAACTTTTCAACATTAGCAACTTTTCCATCAACTAAATGCTTTTTACATTCATTATTGAAAGCTTCGCCGTCCGCAGAGAGACCACTCAACACTCTCGCGATGCGCTCGCTCGCAGTCACATCGATATTCACCAGCGTCGTTGCCATCCTTTTCTTTGTCTCCACTCTCGGTGCCTCCACATATAATCCAGTAGGGCTCGGGAACCAGGGTCGGGTCAGACCACGCCGGGTGGACGCGGGTCCACGCGGGTCACGTGACACGGGTCAACAACTGGTCCACGTCGGGTTTGTTTAGTTACAAATACAAATTCGGAAAATAATTGTTACACTTATTTTACAGCTTCATTTTGGGGGAACATTTTTCTCTTGAGGTAGCTGAACAGCACCTTTTCCTTGCCGGCGAGACCGAACACAAATGCAGGCACGAGACCGAACCCAGAGCACCAGGTGAGAATGGAGTACAGCTCAGGTAGAGGTGGGCGTGATTTGGGCACGTTACCGCACATTTGCTGTGCGTAGCTGTTGACACCTTCTTGTGATTGGGTCGGCGACATCACAGACGCGTAACTCAAACACGTTACAAAGTCCTCTGCACTATTTATGTATTTCTGGTAATGAACAGCGAAGACTTCGACAACAATAAACAGTAATATAAATGTCGTGACACCAAATAACGTCACGAAGACCAGGTTGCGACCGTTGTACCGCCATAGTTTGCCTAGTAATATATTATATTTCGCGAAGTTCGAGGTCCTTTTCTTCGTCCTACCATCATTTGATGTGCTTATACTCGTTGAATTGTCTGTTTCGCTATCATCCCCGCGATCGTGATCGATACCCATGGGTATGCTAACCACCGAACCACTGCTAAGTCTATCGACCTTACTGGTATCTGACATTTTGCCACCTGCTGCTGCTTGCACTAATACGTTATTAGTAGAATTGGCCGTGTAGTAGGACTCGTGCCCTGATATAGCCCAATCAGCATCGCTGCCAGGCAAGCTATATATTGATTGGTTCACATCTTCTAAGTCCTCATCAATATGCGAGTGAGCCAACAAGTCCTGCTGCAGCTTGTTCTCAGATTTATCTTCAATTTTACTCAATTTGACGCCGTCCTCAATCCCTAAATTGCTATCTAGCGCGCTGAGTCGTTGGACACCGTTGACTACCGTTGTAGGCGCAGAGTTCACAAATATTTGATTAATTCTCCATATGCCAAATATAGATAATATTAAAAAAATCAGCAATAAAAAGTAAAAAGGGAAAAAGAAGCTGAGCCAAAAATACATAGAAGTCGCATTTGATGTTCCAATGAAGAAACAAATGGGTATATTCGCCTTCGGGTCGTATCCCAAGTCATTACTCAATAGCGGTATCAAGGTAACTGATAATGCAACGACGAAACTCACGATAAAGTACCTTTTGCGATACACGTCAGTGTTCATCTTCTTCTGTTTTCCATATTCACAATAATAATAAATGTACAAGTAACTGTCATAAGCTAAAATGACCGACCATATTTCGATCCAGAGAAATAGGAAGATTAAAGTAGCTGCTTGAAACACACAAAACGGTGCCTGTTTGATATAATGTGCATCGTCATAGCACACAATAGAGTCATCACGATTGATGAGCAAGAATAAGCCGAATACTAAAGAATTCAGACAGAAACCACCTATGAACATGACTAAAATATAAAATCTTTTATACTCCAGAATATGCGATAGAAACGATGCCAGCGATGTAAAGAACGCCATGGCCACTATGACACCCAATGTCAACTGCAATTGGTTCCATTCGTCTTTGGAGTAATCCAGATTAGGACATGGAACTGCGCATCCTTCAATACCACTTGTATACAATGTTGTATAGCTAGGAAACGATTTGGATGTATCGTATTGAACCAGGGGCTCGGGACAGAAGTAGTTACTCATCTCGTACGAAACAATACGACTTGATAAGATTGCAAGTGAAATACCTGCGAATCCTTAGTCGACTCAAGAAGAATCCTTTCTTCAATCGGAATCCAAAATATTTCGAGTCACATTGAGCCGGCCCTCTTTCAACGAAGACACGTAGTCTAAGACAGAGTAGAGACTGTCTGCAGACGTTGTCGAGCTATTGTTCGCTCCAGGGGTGCAAGCATGTGTCGTTTGCCAATTTATTATTTTCGGTTTATTTGTGTATTTAACAGCTTGTCATCGGCACCAGTGCCAGCATATATATGATGAATTATTTTAAGTTCTTGAGGGTAAAGACGACAAATGCCGAGATAAAGTGCGCGTGAAGACATTGTGATTGAGTCAACATCACAACCAAAAGGAAAGGTTTCCGGCACCGGTCACTTTCTTCAGTCGCTGCATTTTAGACATAGACAGGGAGGTATACCTATACCTACGGGTTTGACGGGGAGTCCCTATAGAACCAGTTGTTTTGGGTTTATAGTAGTTGGCACAAATGGTATTTATTCAGAATGAATCTATTTTTCTGGAATTTGTGAAAAATCTTCTGTTCGATCTTCGAGTTGACGCTGATTTGAGGGAGTTAAGTGAATATGTTCTGACAATAATCAAAGGGGATAAAACTTTAAAAGAGCTACACGGTTACTGTTTAGATGAGTTGGGTATCTTCTTAAATAAGCACACCGAGGTATTTGTGAACAAGTTGATGAAGTCTTTAGATAATGATGCTTATTTAGACAGTGCTACCATCACTGATGATACTGAAATAGCAAATGCTACAACATCAGAAACAAATGATAATTCTGATATTGATGATGGGGACAATAGGAAGCATGATGACCTATATGCCGATTTGGAATATTCTAATGATGACAATAACAACGCAAAGGATGATAATAAGGATTATATAAATAATAATAATGGAAATTATAAAACCGATACATTTAGTGGGTATAAAGGTGAATATAGAGGCGGTAGGGGATTTGATAGAGGTAGTGGTAGAGGATTTGATAGAGGTGGTGGTAGGGGATTTGATAGAGGTGGTGGTAGAGGATTTGATAGAGGTTATGGTAGGGGATTTGATAGAGATAGTGGTAGAGGATTTGATAGAGGTGGTGGTAGAGGATTTGATAGAGGTTATGGTAGGGGATTTGATAGAGATAGTGGTAGAGGTTTTGATAAAGGTAGAGGCGGAAGAGGTAGCTATGATGGTCGAGGAAAGGGCTATAACAGCGATCCAAGAGGTTACAACAATAGATACCCTTATAATAATCCCGAATCACTACCGGTGCATGCTACTAGTAACAAGGCCATTGATCCATATGACGTCATGTCATTTTATCCTAATAACAATAACATAAACGACGACAGTAAACCTCAGAGTGAACACGACGACGCGCATGTGAATTCTAACCTCGATAGTTATAATAGTAGTAAAAATTACGGTAATGGTATGCATACCGAGAGACCGTATACAAAACGTAGTTACAGCTCTTCGGCAGACAATTCTAGCTACAATGACCAGTCGTGTTACTCGTACAAAAAGCCTAAAACATCAGCCGCATCATTGTCATACAGTAGAGAAGGTGGTTGTGGTAACAAAGTAGACCACACAGAAATCGTGTTAAAAAAGAAACTAGAAGAAGAAGGACGCATCAAGAATCAATACGACGAGATGAAGCAGCTGCGAGAGCAAGCATTAGAAATTAAAGATAAGAAAATTGCTCTAATGAAGAAATATAAAGCAATATTGTCGAAGCTTCCGGCGACGGAGTTGAGCGAAGAGAAGCAGAAACTCAAAGAAACCTTGACTGAGAAAGTCGCCAATTTGGAGAAAGAATTATCTGTAGAATAATAAGATATTTTACCTACTTTACCGATGCCGGAGGAGTTCAACCACGAGCTCGCGAACCGAGAGATACTTATCTTGCTAGCGGAAATACCCTGAAGAAGGCATCTGCAGAGGTAACTTAATTAGTGCGGGCGATATGTGCAAATGAAGCTCCCACTAAGTAAGTTGCTGCTTTAGATGCCTCCTTCAGGGTGTTCTCCGCTTGTCACACTCTTCTATAATCTAAGAACTTCTTACCGAGTCGGTACACCGCAACCCTACCACATGCAATTCTTTCGAAATTAAAAAATAGCAGAAGGAAAGAAGGGTGCAATGCCATCGACAGAGGAGAAGGCTACGCCGATGGAGGTGGTGAGTGATAAGAAAGTAGACAAGAAGAAGAAGGAAGCAGGAGATGAACTA
>JACCDO010955227.1_pt1 | contig 14352 bp, 17 predicted proteins | sample 7446101 | NCBI WGS metagenome assembly JACCDO01 (sample SAMN15323440, study PRJNA562643) | freshwater metagenome | isolation source: river surface water | place: USA:Blue River Watershed | collected 2017-08-16
AAAAATCTTTTGTTTCTATCTCTAATAATTTCCCTATTAAACCACTAGGTTCTCTTATTAAATTAAACTCTTTTCCATTAGGCGAAATATATCATTTACCTAATAATGATATTACTAAAAAAGTATCCAATTTAATTACATTTGATACTGAAGTTAGAAAATTATTAACATCAGATGTATTTATTAGCTCAAATAAAAATGACCAAATTAATAAATTAAATAGGGCTATGAATATGGTTATTCAATCAGATGATCTAATGAAAAAATCTAAAAATAATATTATTTCATTAACACAAAGTGATTACCAATTTATTAATGAAACTAACAAATTAGTTAATGAAATTATTCAGGTTGATTCTTTTGATAAAATATAATTATAAACCATATTCTTCGACAATTTTATGTTCAGAATCAAAAGGAAATATTTTTACAAAATGTTTTAAATATTGGATAAAATTTTTTAATCCTAGCAATTCAACTACTTGATCATCATAAGTTTTATTCCAATCCCAGTCTAAGAATCTTTTTTTATTATTTGCTATTATTTTTTTAACAGTTTTAACATCAAAAAATAAATTAAAATATTTATCTATCTGTTTTAATTTATCCTTATTTTTAGTAATCGATAACATACTTTTTCCACCTAAATTACCGCCATTATATACATCATATAATATTGAAAAGTAATCTCTGTATGGATTTGATATTAATTTTAAATCGTAATTGTTTTTTTTAGAAAAGTTTTTACTTATTTGATTCATACCAAAATCATTTATTTTTATACTAGGTCCATTTGCTGGTACATCAAAAACCATATTTAAATAATGATATCTAATATATTCATCAGTGTTGTAATTTTTATTCACATACATTATATTTCTTATAAATAAATCATTATGGGAGTAATCAGGATATAATAATTTTATTGTTTCTAAAGTGTAAAATATTTGAAAATAAAATTTATTTAAAAAATCTTTAATCGTTTCCCATTTTTTCTTAGATATTTTTTCAATTAGATCTCCAATTGAACCATCTGCTTTTTCCATTTCTAACACATACATTGGTTTTATCAATTCTCTTGGATAACCTTTATTATATAATAAATTACATTTGGGATCTGTTTTTTTCTTTGATTCTAACATTTCCACATAACTTGGACAATTTTTAAATATATTATCTGGTAATTCATTACATTTGTGTTCATCATAATAAGTTATTATATGAGGAGTTTTTTTTGTTTTAACAAATTGTTTTGTCAATTCTTTTATTACTTCTATTTCATATTTGTTATCATTTATTTTCATTTTGTTTTCATCATTGGAAGCTGCTGGATAAATAAAAACTGGAAAATATTTGTATGCTCTATCTTTTACTACCGCAATTATACCATCTGAACCACCTGAACCAAAATATAATTTCGCATCTTTTGGTAATCTACACCAATTATTTATTTTTGAATTATATGTAATTGAACCACGGGTTATCGAACCACCTTCTTGAATCTCATCAGATAGATTGTTTAGTTTATTTGTCCTAATATTATTTTCGCAAATATTTTTTAATTCCAAGTATTTTGTTTTATATTTGAGATATTTTCCTTTATAATCCATCTTGGTAATTTATATAAATATTTTATATATTATTTTCAAATAGAATAATATCACAAAAACAATTAAATAAAAATTAATAAATTAATTCAGATTTCAAATGTTTTTTAATTCCAATGTATAAACCATAAAAAATAAATGGAATATTTTTGTTACCAATTAATCTATTACATTGTTCTGTATTCCAAATATATTTTTCATTTAGATCAAGTCCTTTTGCTATAACTGAATAATCAAAATATTTGGTATTTATATCTGTATCAGCACTTTGATTACTATTATAACCAATATATTCCTCAATTCTAAACTGTTCATGTCCTAATTTGGTTTCAAAATTTGTTTCTATCGTAAAATTAATTTTTTTTTCTGTCAAATAATCAGTTATCTTTACATTCATATTGCACACATGTTTATTCGATGTATCTTTTTTATAATAAATATTTTTATCAATATAAATTGGTGGACATCTTTCTAATATATATTTTTCATTTGATAAATTAAATTCATCTTTACATTTGATCAATAATCCAGTAAATGTATTGGATGGAATAAAAATTTTGCTTGGTAAAGATCTTAAAACAGACATTTTATTTATTAGATAATAATAAGGTGTGATTAAAGAAAAAAATCAACTTTTTATAATTGAATTAAATAAATTTATTTGTTATGCATATTTTTATTTTTCAAGTCTTCATATAAAATATCGATTATAAATGGAATTTGATTATTAGATAATAGTTGATTACAATCATCTTGTTTCCAAGTATATGAATCATGACAATACAAATCTTGTACATACACTGAATAATCACAAGAACTTAATTCACCATTTGAATTAATTTTCGGATATCTTATATTTTCATTGATTCTGAATTTATGATCAGTATTTATTGTTGTTTCAAATGTCATGTCAATTATAAATTTCGGTTTTTTATCGGTGATATCTTCAGATATAGTCATACTTCCTATTCTTGTATTTTGATTATTAAATATTGTTTTTCCATAAATATTTTTATTTATATAAATAGGAGGATATCTTTCTAAAATATACTCTTTATTTATCATAGTAAATCCTAATATTTCTTTTACAAGTATACTTGAAAATGTATATCTAGGAATAAATATGTATTTTGGTAATGTTGTAATAGACATTTATTTTAATTTAAGCCTAAATATTAAATAGAAAAATCAATTTTTATTACATAATAAAAAATATATTAAGTAAAAAATGTATTAAATAGTAATATATGGTTATGTGTCTGGGGTAAATCCACAGAAATCAGAGTATCCTGTAGGTGTAGAAGATTCTGCTGCAAAAATTACTTGGCCAATATTTCAACATGCGCTAAATAAAACTTTGGATAAATCATGGACTAAAATATGTAATTATGAAAAGACAGAATGGTAGATTTTATTCATAATAATCTGCAATATCTGTAATATAATATTCATTTATTATATCCATATTATTGGCTAGATTTCTTCTTAACACTGTATCAAAAACCATTCTGTCAAACACAATTGAAAATTCATCCAAATCTTCAATGGCCAATTCATATTCTGAACTTATTTCAACAAGAATATCACATCTAAGAGAAAACATTGTTATTATCACCAAATAATTATCCAGTCCAATCGTTTCATAACCAAATGATTTATTTGTATATTCTATGTCATTAACAGATTCTTGATGTACCCAATCGTTATTAATTTTTTTATTTGTAATACAACTTGTTGACATTTTTTTAACATTAAATTTAGTGTTATCACATAATAATTTAATATTTGTAATTGCATCAATTCCACCAAATCCTAAATGTGTCATAATCTCATATTTGTATGTACTGTCAATTTGTTCTAATTTTGTTAATTTATTAAATGGAACTTTACATGTTTCAGACATTACTGGTGTATACATTTCAGAATTTGTATGAATATTTTTATTTCTATAAAGCAACAGATCCAATAGTTTTGTGTAACAATAGTAATCAAAATTAGTTAGTCCATTAGGTTTGTAATTAAACGACTCATCCAAATGATTTACTTTGAAAACTAGATATTTATTTTGAGTATTGTAGGCAAATAATTGACCATTTTCATTTAGATAATCATCTTCTATAAAATAATTTACTTTATTTACACCTACCATATTACTTACAAAATTAAGTTGAATATCATAATTATCAGGTTCAGTTCCTGTATTCCATTTTAAACTTGTATGAGGATGTGAATCATCTGGATTTAATGCTGGATGTACATTTGATTCTGTCCAAGAGAAAATAAATTTTTTATCTGCAATTATGTTTTTTAATTCCAAATTAATATTGTAAATAACCATATATATAACATGGTGTTTAATATAACTAAATGGAATATCTTGGGCTGGAAAAATATTTGTGTTTGATTTAGTTTTTCCTCGGTTTAAAATAGATCCATTGTATACTCTGTAATCTAAATCATCAATCAGATTAAGCACATTTCCTGATTCATCTTGTAAACTAAATTTAACTTCTTTAACATTAAACTTGACAAATTCTGGGTTAAAAATTAAAATGTCATAAAGTTCTGATGGATTTAATAACAAGATATCTTGTACACTAAAAGTTTGAGTGTGTTCCATTATTTGTTTAACAGATTATATAAATTATTAGATATACAGTGTGTGAATCAATTTTTACTATTTGGATTTATAATTTTTGTATATATGTTTATAATTTGTTAATAAAATATATAAAATAAATTATCTATCAGACTCTACATATTCTTCATATTCTTCATCTTCTTCAATACCTGAATCAACATCTGTAACTAGATAAAAGAATGCTCTGTAAAATGATTTCATATCAATTCCTAAGGATTCTAGATCTACAATAGTACATTTTTTACTTGAAATAGCGTCTTGAACTCGAAAACAAACTTGTCTTGAACCAAGTATAACTTTATGATTAGGTATATTATAAATACAAATTTCATGACCTTTAACATAGAGCTGAGCAAGTTCTTGAGGAGAAAACCATATGTTCATATGTTCAGTATTAGCAAAACCAAATACATAATCACCTAAATCAAATCCTTTTGAACCATTATCATTTGTCACATATTTACTGTACATAAATTTTTCAAGTGGTGTTCCAGTATCTGCATCTAGATGCATATGTCTTTCAGTTCCATCAGGTAAATAATCAGGATAATTATGATAAAGAGGATGATTTGGATTATTTGGTACGTAATATGAAAGATATACATCTTTTTTTTCTCCATATTTGTATTTATTATTAGAATTAATTGATCTGGATTCAAATGGTCCAACATCATTACATTCAATACGATAAATTAACATTTTTAATAATTTAGTAAAGTATTATTAAATTAAATATATTAGTAATTAAATTCAATTTTTTATTTAGACAAAAACTTTTCGGAATTCGCATGAATAATCTTACCACATTCAATAACATCTAATTTCTTTAGTCGAGCTATTTCTTCAACAATTACACCTGTATCGGTAGGAATAGATTCTTTTGCAGGATGTATAGCCATAAATGGTGCATCAGTTTCAACAACTAACATATCTAATTTGATTCGCGGGTCTCTAATTGCTTTTACCAAATCTTTGTTTCTTCTTGAATCCAATATCCATCCGGTAATTCCTAATTTAAAGCCCAAACTGGTTAATTCAACAGCTTGATCAAGTGTCCCTGTAAAACAATGTACCAGTCCTTTAAAATAATTCTTTTCTCTAAGAATTTGAACAAAATCATCATACGCATCTCTACAATGTAAATATAAATTTGCATTTAATTTTTTTGCCAGATCAATTTGTAGTCCAAATACTTGGATCTGGATTTCTTTAGGAGTAAACATCCTGTTATAATCTAATCCACATTCCCCTACTCCAAAACATTTTTCATTAGTCAAATTAGCTTCTAAAAATTCAATATCTCCTTCTTTATAACTTTTAGCGTCATGAGGATGGATTCCTAGTGTGTAATAGAACATGGGATATTTTTTACCCAACTCAATATTAACTTTAGCTTCCTTGATTGAATTTGATATACTAACAACCTTATCCACTCCTTGTTTCCAAGAATCATCTAATATTTGTTTTAATTTTGCTTCAGGATATCTTTTGACATTACCAAAGTTAACCCCAAAATCAATTGTATTAAATGTATCTGAATTTAAATTAGAACTCATAAGTATTTTTATAATTATAAATATTTCAAGTTTTAATCAATTTTTATATAAAAATTACATAAAAATTTATCACGTATATATAAATATAATCAAATGGAGCGAATTGTAAATAATACTGTTATGACAGGAATTGTTATTGAAAATGTTAAAAATGAAAATGGCACATATGATGGTGTAATTAAAACAACCAATGGTAATATATATCATTATTTTGACGTTGAAACTAATCTTGCTATAAACTCACCTTGTGAATTTAATATGTGTACAACTACTAAGGATTATTGTGATTTTGAAGCAGTAAATATCAAAGTATAATTTAGTTATAGTTTACTAATTAACTAATTTAATAAATATTTATTAAATGAAATTATTTATTTCAGTATAATACTTTTAATTTTTAATTAAAAAAAACAGTTATTTTATTGAATTTATTCAAAAATTTTTATATAGATTAATTTATATAAACAGTTAAAATATGGAATTTAATAAAGATTTACATATTGTAAAAGAAGAAGTATATGATGCAGACATTATGGAAGAAATATTAAGAGATGTCAATACATTTCCTGCAAGTGAATTAAATCGTTTAAGAAGTTATAAAAAAAGTAGAAAATATGGCAATAAAGTAGATGTTATATATCATTTTGGAAAAGGATGTGAAGAAAATCACTTAGGAAGATTATATGTTAAAAATAATAGAGGACTACAATCTTTTCAAAGAGAAATCAGGGATGCATTGTTAGAAAAACATCATTTTAGTATTGATATGGAAAATGCTCATTATAATTTAATGATTAAATTAGGAACTGAATGGAATATAAATGTGACAAATATAAAATATTATTGTGAAAATAGAGAAGAATGTTTAAAAATGTTATCAGATGATAAAAAAACTGCAAAAACAGCTTATTTAAAAATTGCTTATGGTGGAAATATTGATTTATATGATCCAACAATTAAAGAATATGTTGAACCTGAAGGTAATACAAAATTATTAAAAGAAATAGAAAATGAAGTTAAATCATTAATTGACATGTGTTATGCAAAAAACATGGAACATCATAATTTTGTTAAAAAAAAGGATAATCCAAAAGTGTCTTTGTTTGCATTAATTTTACAAACTGAAGAAAGAAAATGTTTATTGGTACTAGATGAATATTTACAATCTCAAGGTAGACAAACTGATGTATTGATACATGATGGTTTAGAAATAATTAAAAAAGAAAATGAAATTAATTTACCAGAAGAATTATTAAGAGGTGGTGAGAAAGCTATTAAAGATAAAACAGGATATTCTGTTAAATTAGTTCAAAAATCATATGAAAATAAATATATAAAAAACATTAAAGAAAAAGTTATTATCGATGATGTTTACGCATCTAAAAAATTCATTGATTTGATGAGTGATAATATTTGTAGAGATAATGGCGAAGTTTATTATTTTAATGATAATAATGGTTTATGGGAAAAAGGAGATACTGCTTTTAAAACTGCGATAATTAAAGTTAAAGAACAATTAATATTTACAGACTATTCAGAATCCAAACCAAAAATATTAAATTACGGTGGTAAAATAATATATATGAAAGCTATACAAAACTTATTATTATCATTATTACCAGAAGATAATTTTATATCAAAGAATATTGAAAGTTCAATGGGTAAATTATTATTTGCAGATGGATATTATGATTTTTATTCTAATAAATTTAACGAAGGTTTTAATAATAAAATTGTTTTTTTGAAAAGAATTAATAGATTATATCCAACTGAAAGAAATGAATCTATTATAAATGAAGTAAATAAAATCTTATTTGTTGATGCATTTAATTTTGATGATGGATTAGAATCAGGAGAATATTTAAAAAAATCATTATGTATAGCATTGATTGGTGATTATTATCGAAAAAAATTTTATTTTGCAAATGGTGAGCGCAATTCCGGTAAATCACTTTTGACAAAGGCTTTTAGAGAAGCATTTGAAGGTTATGTGGATGAATATGATGCTAATAATTTATTATATAATAATAATTCACAAGATGAAGCAAAAAAATTAGCTTGGACAGTTGATTTGATAGGTGTTAGAGTAGCTTTTAGTAATGAATGTAGAATGGATAAAAAAAGTAGTTTAGATGGTAATTTAATTAAACCATTATCATCGGGATCTGATACAATGAAACATAGAGTTAATCATGAAAATCAAAAAAGTTTTATTAATAGATCTACTTTATTTTTTATGTCGAATGATATACCACAAATAACTCCAATGGATAGTGGAATTATTGAAAGAGCAAAGTTTATTAGATATAAATTAAGTTTTGTTAGTAATCCTTCTAAAAATAATGAAAGATATGCAGATTCTAATATTAAGATGAAATTTGATAAAGATGAATATAAAAATGCATTATTTTTTTTAATGAGTGATACATATAACAAAATGTTAGCTAAAGAAAAAAATATAGGTGGTCATATTGAAGAACCAAAGTCAGTTTTATTAGAAACAAAAGAATGGATTAAAGATGAAAATTCTTTATTTGAAGAAAAAATACTGGAAAAATATGAAATAACAAATAATAAAGAAGACTATGTTGAATCAAAAAAAATTATTGATTATATTGTAAAGGAATGTCAAATGAATTTTTCAAGTGTTAAAATAGGTAGATTATTATCAAATATGATAAACGTAGAACCAAGAGATCTTAATATTAAAAATGTTAAATGTCGTCTAGGTATTAAAGAATCATTAGATTAAATTTTTATATAATATTTTTACTAATTTATTACTAATTTTAAATTAATCGGTAATAAAAAAGAATATATGTTTACAAATATTTACAAATAATTACCAGTTACTAATTATTTTAATTATTAAATTTTAATAATATTTATAAAAATTATAAAAACTAAAATAATTTTTTAAATTTATTATAAAAATATTAAAATAATTGGTAAATTGGTAATTTATTATTAAAATATATTTAACATATGTACTTTTATATTAATACCAATTGGTTGTTAATTTGTATTGAATCAGTAATTGGTAATAATTATTTATTACATATCAAATAAAAAAATAAGTTTTGTATATCGTTGCTTTATACCATTATATTCAGTTATTATATCTTTACTATATATTTTATATCCATGATCCTTGAAAATAGACCTTAATAAAGTAATTTCATCAGCTTTTTCAGAATTATTTAATGCTACAAAATATCCCCAAGTACTACATCTATAATATTTTTTAATATCATCTAATAAACTTGTTAATTTATTTTTTAATTCATCATTATCTCTTAGTTTTATCAGTAATATTGAATTGTCTTTATCTAAATCCATTAATGACTTAAGTTCTTGTAAAATATTACCTCTTTCAACATTATAATATTCTTTTTTGTTTCTTCTAATTTTTTTTTTATCACTTGAATTATTTTCATTTGAATTTAATATATTATTAGACATATCTTATCTTATATATGTATTATATAATATTTTTTTAAGTGGAATAACGTAAGTATATTTTAACTTTAAAGATTTTGATAATTTTACAATCATAAAATTATCAAAATCTAAATCAAACATATTATATATAAATGACATCAAATCTTAATCTTAATAAAAATGTGGTTTACTTCAATTCAAATTATTTGTATGTTCTTCTCTTTCAGATATGATTTTTTTTCATATATTCAATATCCAATTCAAAGAAATTACAATAAAATATAAATTTATCGTCATGTAAAAACCTTTTACGATAAGCATGATGACAAAAAATTTGTTTTAAATTATTTTTTAAATCTTTATTTTCTAAAGCTTTATCATAGTTTTCATCAAAAATCTTATAATAATTCATATTCATATCATTTGAATTATTATCACTTAAATCAAATAGATTATTAGACATAACTTTTGTTATACATAAATATATTATATAAAAATCAATTTTTCAAATAGAATAACGAAAAAATATTTTTACTTCATAGAATTACGATAAATACTATCGATAAATCTAATTTTGTTTCCATGTTTAATATTTCTTAACTCAATTTTAGAGTCTCCACGATTTGATTTAAGTTTTGATGTAATCATAGAGCTAATATTTTGATATGATTGGATCCCATATTGTTTGTAATCAAAGAATTGGATCGAGTTATTGGATTGGATTGAGTTAGCCAACAGTTCTAGTCCTGAGTTGGTTATCCCGTTCATCATCACACTCAAATACTGAATTGAATTGTTAGATTCAATAAGTCTGCACAATTTGGCAGCACCTAAATCACCTATATTATTTGTAATCATTCCCATATCTGATGTAGACTTGTACATACCTAAATCCAGTACCTTAAGTGTAGGATGAGCAACAAATGCATCAACAATATCATCTACACATTCATCGGTCAACCCGTTAGAACCCAAGACAAGTCTCTTGAGGAATCTATATTTTGAAAGGGTTTTAACTAGCTTACTTACTCCGGAATCAAACAATTTGTTCATATCGATCCAAAGTGAGGTAATACCCTTGATATCATGCTCAATTAGATATTCAAAATACTCGACCAAATCATCAACACAAGCTTCGGTCAACCCATTCGCATCCAGATATAGATGTCTAAGTGAACGGTTTGCTTTTAGTCCCGAAACCAGACATTCAATACCTTCATCAAGTACTGCGGTATTATGCAGATCCAGTACCTTGATATTTTGGTTTGAACATAGTAGTCTTGCAATATGTTGAATACCCTCGGGTTTCAATGGGTTGCGTTTTAGCAAAAGGGAAACCATATCAGGATCGGATTCCAGCCCATCAACAATATCTCCAATTGCTTGTGCATTGATATCATTTCCTGCGATATACCAGGTTTTAATTTTGGGGATATGAGGGGTTAAAAGGAATTCACGGATAGCACGTCCACCTGCTTCCCCGATAATATTGTTTCCCAAAAGAAAATGTTCAACTTTGTCATTGTATTTAAGTGATTTCATGAGCTGTCCAATCCAAGTGGGTCCCACAACCTGTTTGCACAGATCCATACGTTTATCTTGATAAATTGCTCCACGATTAAATCGCATACAAGGATCGGAACCATATTCATTAACTATAACTTCACCATTAGAATCCAAAAAGTGAAAGAAATCTTCTAGTTCCTCGTAGAGTGAAATTTTAACTGGCATTGCGGTAGGCTCAAGTACACTTGAATTAAGTGGTTTGTTTTTGAGTAGACAGAAATTACCCCGGTTGTGTTCTAAAATCCTTCCTAACTTAAATTTATTATTTAAAATGAAATTTTCAGTATACTGTTCAATATATTTGGCAGTTAGTCTTGAAACCACCTGAGAATAAATTGTGATTGCATGGATTAGATTAATAGCTCGGGGTTTTTCTCCTGAATTAAACATCGATTCAGCAATTCTATTCACAAATCTAATTGGACGTTCTGCTCGATTATAAGTAGAATGAGCACGAGGAGCAAATAGCGCACATTCAGACACAGTTTTTCCTTCGACAAATGCATGGTCATCAAGTGACAGCTGAATAGTGTATCGAGTAATCATTTCTTCAATTAACCAAATGTTTCCTGATTTATATCCAGATTCAATTTGTTCATTAACATCAGCCCATTCACTTTTAATATTAGATCTAATATGTTTTAAAGTTAGTTGTGTTTTAGTATTAGGATCCAGATCAATTGATTTTGAAACAATATTAGAATTAATAAAATCATTTAATATTTCAGTGTTAGTACCAACAGTACTCACAGTACTCACAGTACTCACAGTACTCACATATAATTCATCAGTAGTATTATTAGCAAATTCCATTCTTCCTATATGTATTTATTTTAAATAATACTTTAATCAATTTTTTATAAATATTGATTAAAATTTATAATAATAAAATTTAATTATAAAAATGCAATGTCAACAAATATCATTAGGTACATACAGATTAAAAGATGAACAGTGTGTACAAATAGTTAAATCCGGATTAGAATTAGGATACAGACAAATAGATACTGCAGAACTATATAAAAATCATGAACAAGTTGCACAAGGAATAAGTTTGTCAGAGGTTCCCCGTGAATCAATATTTATCACTTCAAAAATATTTAATCATAATATTACCAAGTTAAAAATCCCAGAATCAGTTGATAAAATAAAAAAAGAACTAGGGATAAACTATATAGATTTGGTGTTACTACATAATCCGGTAAAAAATTATGAGGATTCTTGGAAAAGTCTAATCGAAATCCAAACCCAACAAAATATCCTGTATATTGGTACTAGTAATTTTCAAATTACACATTTGGAATCAATAAAAAATTTAACAGGGGTTATTCCATATCTAAACCAGATTGAGCTAAGTATTTGGAATCAACCAGATCTTAAATTACTGGATTATCATAAATCTAACAATATAATAATCCAAGCTCACAGTATATTCACAAATAATTCCAAATCATCAGATCCTGAATTAGTAGATTTAGCATCAAATTTAAAATGTAGCCCGCATAAACTAATGTTAAAATATTTGTTAAACCAAAATATCAATGTGGTAACTGGAACATCTAATTTAACCCATCTAAAAGATAATTGGGATTGGGTTTCAGAACCAAATATTCCTATTGATAAAAATATGATCAATATATTTGATTGTAATTATCGAATATATAAAAAATTTATCTAATATATAAATAAAATAAATGGTTTATGTTGGTTATCCTGTTAACTTAGAAGAAGCACTCAGATTATTTAATTTAACTTTTGACGAGAAATTAGAATCACCTTATCATTATTATTCTCAATGTAGAAAATTTATTGACAACAAGATAAAAAAATATGGACTAAATTTTTATTGTGCAGACAAAAATTTACATATAATAGGAATTGATGCTAAAGAATTACTTGGAAATTGTTGGTCAGCTCATCGAACTGTAGACGAAAGTTTAATGATTTTGTTACAATTAAAGTCTGAAGTTGTAAGTGGAATGAAGATGGCTAAAGTAGATATGAGTAGAGTGGAAATAACTCATATGGAAGGAGAAGATATGGTGGTGTCAAATCCCGAACCATATTTAATAAATTATAGTTATAATTAGAAAAATTTGATAAAATTGATAAAATTTAATAATAATATTAAATTTATAGATAAAAAATGCCTCAACAAATATTTATTCAACAAAATGATCAATATAATGTAGCTGGAGATACCTTATTTCAGATTCAAATAGGTAACAAAATTTTTAGAGATATACCAGTAGATCTAAATAAAATAGATAGATATTCACTTATAGAACTGCTAAGACACGCTGGAGTTACTGGGATTTCTAAATTAAAAAAAGCTGAATTACTTCAATTATATACACAATGGTATGTGATAATACAATTATTTAATAATTAAATTAATTTAATTTTCTTCTTTTACATCCAGACTTTAAAAAATGATTTCTATCAATATTTGTTCCTAATATTTTTTTACTTACATTTTTATTTAACATTGATTGAATACCAAGTGAATAAGCATAAGGGGCATTACCATCAGGACCAGTTGAATCAATATTTGCATCCCATGTCATAACTCCTTGTAATCCTTTAGATACGGCGAATGATGTTAAATTAAGTGCATCTTGTAAAGACATATTTTTAGAAGTATCATCTAATCCGGGCATCAATCCTAAAATCATTTTGCTAGGGTCAACCATCCATGTACTTAAATAATAATTAATATCAAATTGAATTTGGTTATAATATGAGGATCCGGATTCAACCCATAAATCATATTCCATAGGTTGCCATGCGTTTAAATTACCGATTGTAAGGTTTAACAAATTTTGTTGATAACATCCAGAGGCCCATGCTTGTGCAGGGGTTGTCAATGTAATATACAATCCTGAATTCAAACTTCGTAATGTGTTAATTAGAGAAGCTGCTTGATTAGCAAAATTTGTAGGAACATTTAGATAATAGTCTTCGATGTCAAAATCAACTCCATCAAAACCACATTTAATAAGAACTTGATTGATATTAGATGCTAAATCACCAGGTCTTGAATATAAATCAGAGCCAGCAAAAGGATAGGTTGCACCACCAACAGACAAACTTACTTTTCCACCATGAGAATGAACTAAATTTGTAATTTGTTGTACTTCATCCATAGATACATTACCAAATCCTGGAATGTAATCAGTAGATGAAAAATTAAAACTGGCAAATGCTAAAATTACTCGGGTCCCAGATTGTAAAACTGATTTTGAAATCATGTCTTGAACTTGGACTAATGGGTCTGTACCCCATGTTGTCACATAAGTAGAATAAGTATTAGACATTGGTTTTTATTAATTTAATAGAATAGTTTTATATTAAATTATTAGTGTAAAATCGCATATTTTTTTTGTATAAATAAATAATAACAAAATATCAAATTTAATACACTTCAAATAATTTATCAAATTGATTTGCATCTAGATCATAACCAAATTTATCCAAAAGTTTTTTAATATTGTCTGGATGATATTTTATTTTTAATTTGGGTTCACGTATTTTATACCAT
>JACCDO010069363.1_pt1 | contig 14351 bp, 7 predicted proteins | sample 7446101 | NCBI WGS metagenome assembly JACCDO01 (sample SAMN15323440, study PRJNA562643) | freshwater metagenome | isolation source: river surface water | place: USA:Blue River Watershed | collected 2017-08-16
TGGGTATATTAGCATCTGCAGCACTCAGCCCTCTAACGGTAATGCTTTGGCTCAGCCGTGGTTCAGGTAACGCGAACTATCTCTTTTTTCAAGGTCTCGCCTTATGGATTTTCGCTTCAATAGCGTTAGTGGAGTTCGTGAGATCTGCTACGACGATTGTGCAAAAGCCCTCTTCAGTGTGATTTTATATTGTTCTTAATTATTTTTTTGTATATAGACTTTCATAAGGTTCATTTCATTTCTGTGAGGGAAATATAACCCAAACCACCATTTATTATGTATACGTAGTATTTAATACACCATTTATTATTATTTTTGCGATTTTTGGTGGTTCCATGTTGGGGTCCCAGGAGACCTCGCTCCAATAGATATTCCAGCTTTTACTTGTTAATTAATGAGAATTAACTAAAAAGAAGAAAGCGGTTTACATTTGACACTGACACATAGTTCGTGTTTAATTTTTACTTTGTAAACTGAAAATGCCAAAGCCTCAATCGAGTGATGGAGGCGATGACGCTCGATTCAGAACAATGCATTCTGCACCAACTTTTAACACGTCACGAAAGGAGTCAAAAAAAGTAAAGCTCGATGGAAGATTTGAAGGAGTTCTCACCGAATCTCGATTCCGTGTCGCTCCTGGCAGCGTAGATCGGTATGGCCGAAAAACAAGAAAAACAGGTCAAGCTTCTAAAGATTTGGAGCAATTTTATGAAATTGATAGAGATGACCCAAATATCCATGACAAAAAAATGGACAAAGACAAAAGTTTAAAAAAACAGAGCAATGAAGATCGCATGGATTACCTTAATCGATTATCTCGTGGTGAATTACAAGAAAGTGATTCAGAGTCATCATCTGATTCTTCACAAGAAGATGAATCTGACAGTGATAACAGCAGCGACGTGAATTTAGATTCCAACGAACGCGAGACTGCAAAGCAGAGTGTATTAGATATTCCCCAGGAAGAGGAAGAAGTGCCAACAGGAGATTCCACAACTCGCCTTGCGATACTTCATTGTGATTGGGACAATATCAAATCTGATGACCTATTAGTGGTGTTGCAGTCGTTCTGTCCTACAAATGGATCCATTTTATCAGTTACTGTTTATCCATCTGACTATGGCATAGAGCAAATGGCTCAAGAAGAAAAGTTCGGTCCTCAAGGCATTTGGACGAATGCTGACAAAGACACAAATGCAGTAAATCATTCGAGCGATCCCAGTAATAGCGATGGGAACTCTTGCGAAGAAGACGATGTAAGCGAAAGTAAAAGTGGTTCTATTGACGAGTCAGAATCTGAACAAGATGTATATGATAACGTAGTTGGAGATTTGGAGAGTGCTGAAGAATCCAAAGCACACGGCGAAAATGACACGCAGAGTTTGAGAAAATTATCTAAAGGTGCGGATTTTGAAAGAAAAGGAAACACCGCAGGTTTGGTAAGTATAGCACTGTGATATATCGTTGCATTTTTTGGCGATGAAGAACAAACTTTAGAATTCCTTCTCTGAGACATGATCTGATGAGACAATTGCACGTTAGTCTGAGCCAATGTTTAAATTACGCCGTGATTATCACTATAATTAATTCTCAACTAATCTTTTATCATTTGCAAAATATTGTATTAAACGCTTCACAGATTATGCAAGATGAACTGGTTCGTCGAGGCAAAGCGAACCCTAATACCCTTCTGGACGAGACGCCGACGTCTGACGCAGATGGCCTCAACGTGATTGCTCTACGAGATTATGAGCTTAGTAAACTTAGATATTATTTTGCAATTGCGGTACTAGATAGTGTGGCGACATCCGAGGCGTTGTATGAGGCCCTGGATGGCGTTGAACTGGAACACTCTTCCATGACCTTTGATTTGCGATTCGTGCCAGAGGACGCAGATTTCACAGCCCGAACAGTACGAGATCACTGCACCGGCGCAGCGATCAGCGTGTACACCCCCCCTGATTTCATCGTTAATGCATTGCAACATACGAATGTCAAGTGCACGTGGGACGAGGGTGATACGGCCCGAGCCCGCAAGTTAGGTGGGACGTTAGCTCAGTGGAAAGATTTGGCTGAAAGCGATATACAGCAATTTTTGGCATCAGAAAGTGAAAATGAGTCTGATGGGGAGCATGATACTCATGAAACAAAACGCAAAGATAATAAAAGCATACGCAAATTGCTTCTTGGTCAAAATGACGAAGACTCCAATGCTGACTCTGACATTGAAAACGACGACTTTTTTAGACGCGATGATGATGCTGCTGCAAGTAAAGATGCATCATCTGACAACGAAAACGATGAGAATAAAGTATATACTTACTTTTCCAAGGACAAATCTTCAAAGGCTGATGAACCTAAGAAAGACGAAACACCTTTCGAAGCTTTGCAACGTAAAATGGCAGAAAAAAAGAAAGCCAGAAAGCAAGCGAAAAAAGATTTGAAAGCGCAAAGTTCCGGTTTAGATAAAAGTGCAATTGCTGCAACTATTTTAAAGAAACTCCAAAGCACGAACAAAAAGAAAAACTCGAGCGCATCAAATCCCAAGGCTGTTGGATCGGCGGAGCTGGAGTTAATGTTCGATACGCAGGATGAGAATGATTATAATATGCGTTCTGTGCAAAAAGAAGAGAAATTACGTAAAAAGCAGCTGGAGAAAGGGTCGAAGAAAAAACGCGGAAGAACGAGTGAAGAAGCCGAAGCTCCCGATCAGGCGACCTTTAAGGTTGATTTGAAGGATAACCGCTTCAACAGACTCATAGCCGGTGACTCGCATTTTGGCATCGATCCTATGAGCAGTGAGTTCAAAGAAACCCAGGGAATGAGAGATATTCTTGCAGCACAACGAAAGCGTCGCAAGCATGCTCTTAGTGCGAACCCATCTGCTGCTAGCGAAACTTCATCAAGTGTTTTGGACATCGCCGCGTTGAAGAACAAATTTCAAGCAAAATCGAAGAAGTAGAACACTGAGCACATTTATTGATAAAATAATGTAAAAAACTGCTATATTTTCATGGGCGTGATGCACGTCAAATAACCAACAGTCCCTGCACACGATGCTGGAAGAATGTGAGAACGGTGTTCAAATGCTGCGCAGCATCTGCATTCAAATTATTTACTTCGGCTGCTCGTTTACTGGCTCTTCCGCCAGATCCTCCACTCTTTGCACCCCCACCACTAGCGGCAATAACTTGACCCAGCCAATAACCCACATCTGCAGCGAAGCCCCTGGCATTGCGGTACTTGCCATCAGAGAGCTTATTGCAAATACTGCTTAAAATGGCAGCTCCTTCTTGCAATGTCTCGCCATATTCTGCTTGTAATGCAACATAAGAGGGGTGCCCTAGAATGATGCCAAGCGCTTGATCTAGACTCAAACTGTCTCCGATGTCCAAGCTATCGAAGTATTCATCGACTTCATCCTCAGAGTCCTCACTGTCGGCCATACTTGCGCGCCCATGAGACGCTTTACGATGGAACTTCCCTACATTGCCATCAACGCTATCACTATCTTCATTGTCAGATTCGATCTTATGTTTCCGCTTACCAGACTTCGCCATAGAATCTCTTTTTCGCTTTTTGCGCTGGGCTCGACGGGCTCTTTCTTCCCGCTTCCGCTCTTCGTCGCTGTCGGGAAGGCACTCCCAGTGCACACGTAATTGCTGCGTTAACAGAATTTCGTCTTGAGGCTCATCTTCAGATGCATCCTCATCTTGCTGTTCAACACTAGAGCTTGGGGCACTGCCTTCCACAACAATAGCATCCGCATCTGTTTTGACGTTCTTTGTGTCTACCGCTTCTCGAGTCGCAGAGGATAAATTTAGTGTCTCTACCTTTAAATTGGTAGTAGACGGCAAAACCGTGGGGTTATTGACATCCATGCTTCCTTCAATTTGTGTATTTTTTTCCGAAGCGGCGCGCTTCTGGACATCACCGTCGACCCCGGTTGGGACGAGTCCATCGGCGGCACAACAAGTTCCGCACTTAATGTAATAGCTTTGCTTACTGCTGTAACCTAAATATTCTAGCTCTTTACACCGCCCTAACGACTCCACCTCATCTTGAGGTAAACAGTCTTCACAATATGATGTTAGACAGCCCTTGCATCTGAAGAGCAAGCCACCCGCGCTTGCGGTGCTTCGACTGCACTCTGCGCACTTGTGATGTGGACAAATGAACATCGTGCTCCCTTTTGCGATGCCTACTTCTTCTAAACAGTAATCATGGAAAATCTTCGGGCAATGAGCGCACTTAACGAACGTTTCGGGTCGCTTTCCTTTACCACAGAGCGCGCACCACGTCTGATGAGTCCAAGCCTTGGAGCGTTGGATCGCAGGTGTCGCAGGCTCTGAAAATTCAAAAGAACTCGTCAGAATAGGAATCAGCCCCCCATAGCCAGTACCATGCCCATCTACCATGGTAATTCTTTGCTTTCGCTCGCGCTTTCCTGAGTTTATTTCATCATTTTCTAAGTTTACGGAATTCGTCGTTGTTCGGCTGTATACTGTCGATCCGAGTTGTCTGAGGTCGATTTCCTTAAGATTTTGCATACGTGCGCGAAGAACAGCTTGCATGGCTACGTCAGGGCTGTCATCTTCAGCATCTTTTAAATTTTCAGATCCCGAGATTTGAGACTGAGGCAGGTCTCGACCTTTTCGTTCAAGCAAGTGATCTAGTTGCGCATCATTGATCTGCGCATCGTTCGCACCAGAGATAACGGCATTAGCACCAAAGCGAATCAAAGAAGCCAATTCTTGCTTACTCATAACAGCACCGTCAATACCCAGTGCTTGCTCAAAGCCTTCTTTGACATTGCCCTCTTTAGAGACAAGTTCTCCTGCTTCGTCGATATCTTCTTCACCAGCCTCTGCGACCATCGCATTAAGATATAGCTTTTTTTCTGCCCGATTAACCATACGCTCCTCAACGGAACCATTGCAAACTAAGCGAAACACTCGGACGGGCTTTGTCTGCCCGATTCTATGAGCTCGCTCCATAGCCTGCAAATCCACCTGGGGATTCCAGTCGCTGTCATAGAGAATGACCGTATCAGCCGATGCCAGATTCAAACCGAGTCCTCCCGCTCGGGTAGAAATCAAGAACACAAACAAAGGGGAACCTACGGCGTTGTAGCGACGACAGTCCAAGCGGCGTTGCACTCTATTCGTTTCGCCGTCGAGCCGTACAAAAGGAAGATCTCGCAGTTCGCAGTAGTCTTCCAGAATGTCCAACATGCTGGTAAATTGGCTGAACAGTAGCACTCTATGCCCGTCAGCTCTTAGTCGAGGAAGCATACGATCAAGCATAAGCAATTTGCCAGAACCTTGAATCAAATCTTCGCCGATGACATAGGGGTCTGGGGCTACACCAGGCATCAGATAAGTGTGATTACAAATTTTTCGGAGCTGGAGCAAAAGATTCATCAAACGCCGCCAATCCACATCATTGCTAGTATTCGCTTGAATAGCACTTGAGCTCTTTTTTGTTATGTTCATTGAATTAGAAAAATTAGAGGACTCTACTTCCGCACCGATGGCGTCGTCAGTAGCACTTGCCTCCATGACCGATGCAATCGTTGCGCCATCCAGTGCACACAGCATATGCTTGTACAGCGCCATCTGCATATTGGTAAGCGGAACCAAAATATTTATCTCCTTTCTGGAAGGCAATGTTATAGCAACGTGATCTTTAAGTCGTCTGAGCATGAATAAACCTAGCACTCGACGGGCCAATCTTAGAGTGCCTGTATCGATTTGGTTTCGAAGAGCATCAAAACCATCTACAAAGCGCTCTGACGTTGGCGAATTGAACACATCAGGCGCTAAATAATGCAGCAGCGCCCATAATTCTCGAAGGTTGTTTTGAAGGGGGGTCCCTGTGAGAATAACGCGTGACAAAGTGGGGACGGTGCGAAGCTTTTCACTGAGTTGAGACTTTTCATTTTTCAGTCTGTGACCTTCATCAACAACAATAGCCGCCCATAAATATTTACGACGAATCCAATTAACTTCCGCGACCAATGTCTCGTACGTTGTGACTACCGCATCGAAATCCGACACATTACTCATCTCTTCAAGCTTCATGCGACCTCTTTCGTCCTTCGGACCATGAAAGCGCACAACCCTAAATGTGGGCGCAAAACGCTCAAATTCCGCTATCCAGTTCGGCAGTACGGAAAGTGGCGCAATTACTAAATAAGGGCCTGGTGACTTTTGCACAGACTGAAGCCAAGTGAAGAACCCGATAGTCTGAATGGTCTTGCCGAGACCCATTTGGTCACCTAGAATCATAGGCATACCTCTGCGATACATATGAGCCATCCATGAAATACCTTGAATTTGATGTTTATGTAAGTTTGCGCGCAGAGTAGGCGGTTGTTGAACGAGCGGTACACCATTTAAGGCTGCATTTTGCGCGATTCCAGCAAACTGTTGAATTTCAGTGGCACTTTGATTGGAGACCGAACTATTGGGCGGGGGCATTACTCTAGCGACTTGGCCTGTTACAGGATCCAATTTCTCGAAATAATTTGTCTCAGGTAAAAAGGGTCGTAAAACATCAATGTGCTCTATTAGGGATTTATCTCTGCGTGCACGTGTATTGATAAGCATGTTACGCATGTTCTTGTCATACTCTGCAGCTGTTCCTATGATATTGAGTTCGTAAGCATCTTTATCATGTGCACCACTAACTCTCAACTTGACACCACCAAATGTCTCGCCTCGCATTTCAGCTTGAATTTTGCGCTTTCGCATTTCGACTAATTGCTTTCGGCGAAGCTTCTCCCCATTTGTGACCTTGTAAGTGCTATGATTAACTCGTTCCAATCGACCATTTGCCAATGCAGAATTAACTCCATCTAACGTCTTTTTATTAAAACTAGCGGTTTGCATGTGCCCCAAATCGTAAGTGCTTAAAATAAATTTTCGAATTGATTGTAGACTTGTGCCTTTCTTATGAGCGATTGCCAGGACTGCCTCAACGCACATGTGTTCATAGGGGGTGAATTTCGCATCGGGTACTGCGACACGAGTTCTGGGCACAATTTCACTAAAAACTCCACTTCCTGGCTCAGGTTTGCAGGTGCGACTCGGCATCGTCTTTCTGACGACATCAGATGAATTATTAGTACCACACCAGATTTTCCATAACAAATTAGTCTTATTAACATTGGCTAGATCTTCGTCATACTCGGGGCGTGGATTTAAACCTAAATCTGATAAATAAACAACACGATAGCATCTTGTCGACTCATCGAACGCAACAACCTTGGCTGGAAAGTACACACAGTCACCGTCCCAGAAAATTGTTACTTGAGAACCGACCAATCCATGACGCGACATTCTCTCCTGGTAAGTTGGATCACGATATCCAACGGGACAAGGGGGTGCAGACATGGTGATGATTTGTTCTTCAGACGGAGGCACTATCTTCACAAGGTTAGTTTGGTTTTGAATGTTAGACGGCAATACTACAGCAGCCAATGCGGCATTAGTAACATTTTTCTCTACGCCGGCATGAAAAAAAGGTTGAATAGGGACACTGATGTTTTCGGGAATAGTTTGTACCGTTGTTTCGATTAGTATAGTTGCTGTTGCTTGAAGGCCTGAAACCAGAGAAGAATCAATTACACGATCATCTTGAAGCCGTGAGTTATTAGTCTCATTAAATGCGATAGAATCAACGTGAATAGCTTCAGAGATATTGACTCCACTACTTTTGATGAAAGATAATTTGTCGTTTTCCTGAATGTCGAAATCTGAGGGATTCAAAAGCTCGCTCATCTCTGAACTTGCGATAAAACAATGAACTCTTGGAGCAAAACGTGAAATATCAGTACACAAAAATGATCAAGATTCTTATCACCTATCTACAATATGAGATTCAATATGATTTCTGAAGACCCATAAAAAATATATTTTGATTGTTGTGTTGATTCACGCCGTCCAAAAACAATTAGAAAGAGTCTCCCTTATATTTACACGAAGTGTAAGCGTTTTTTTGTCAACTTCACTCCTCAGCATATATTAAACTTTATATTTCTTGTGTATATAACATGAAATTCAGATTTTGCGGTGACTCTGATTGTCCGGATTGGATTTTACTGGAGATTAGTACTTTGTCTAAACTTACTAGTGTGCGCATGAAAATATTGGTGCTACAAATTCTCTCTAATTGCATTCAAGGTACTTATAATAACGAGAAGCTCTTAAAGTTAGCAAATGATAATTCTGAAGGATTGAGTGATTTAAAGGGTGCGGTTGCTGCGGTGCATTTTATGGTAGTCAACGCGGCAAAGTATGATATTGATGAAAATTCACTGAGCACTGAAATTCAACAGTTAGGTCTTCCTAAAGAAAACGCAGATGTTATCGCGCAACAATATAGGGAACATAAAGACACGTTGAGGGCAAAATTTGCTGAAGAGAGCTACCGGACAAGTCATTTGTTGTCAGTAAATTGGCGTTTAGATCATGTTATTGCCAGTTCGTCTATTAAAGGCCAAAAAGGTTCAATAGTTCACTGCAAGCTGCAAATCGATACTAAGCCTCAAGATGGTCCTATTACGGCATCACAAGTCTCGGATGGAATACGAGTACGAGATGAAGCATTTGAGCTTTCAGCTGATAAACTGGATATTTTAGTGCATGAGTTAAGCGTTGCTAGAGAAGCTCTTAAGTCGTTACAAAATTAATATTAGTGTCACATGTAGATTTGAACAAATAAATCAATAAATAATCGCATAGTTTCAAATGTAATACACCGTTTAGCTGCGGCTGATGGAATTCTCGACGAGAAGATAAGCATATTGCAGACTCTTCGCTGACAAACCTAACAACCATTCTGGAAATTGACCCGATTGAGGCAATCGAAGTTGACCTAATAGAGCAGCGGTTTTCATTTGTAGATGCCTGATTGTACGCGTGTACCTCGTACTTTGAAATGAATCATGTGAAACACCCGGACAACTTAGGATAAGGGGATCTGTTTGCAGCGCGTGCGAAAAAACTAAGTTATCCGAAATATCTTTAAAGATATCATTTCGCGTATTTTTTTTGGCTTTACAGTCTAACATATCCGACAGATATGTTAATTCTTCGGTTTGATAGGACGAGGAATCGTTATCTGCTTTACTTCCATTGAGCGACGATTCATCGTCCTCCCACTCATCATCATCATCATCATTAGAAGCATCATCAGAATCATAATTCTCAAAAGATTCACTATGACTGTCATATTCGTTGTTATCAAGACCCATGTTTAGCTTATCCTCCTGACCAATGTCCTCCTCCACAGAGCCTGACAACATCGGAAGATTACTCAAGAGAAGCTCCAGAAACTGCAATGCCATTTTTGTCTTATTCACTGAGTACAAAACGGATACACATTCAAGCAAGGCGTATGTACTAATTATGTTATTATAACGAGAAGAAAGGTTTCCATGCAGCGAAAACCAAGTGTTCAAGAAGCACACACCCAACAAAGAATCGTGCTCACTTTTAACCATACCGGTGTCAGGACTCAACAAGAGGGACGATATATATCGAGGTTTTCGCGCAAACAAATGAATTAAACCCATGACAAGCACACTACGCGTACAAATGCTACGATGCATTTCAAGGCAAGTGTTCGCTCTAGCAACTAAGGCGCAACACAAGTCAAAAGGTACAACTTCGTCGAAGTACAACAATGCATGGCAGCAAAGCCCAACAAGAGGATCAATGCCTCTATCATCACTCGAGAATTGATCATTAGAGATATTAGCAATAATAGAAGAAAGTCCTTTCAACGCGATATTAACAAGCGCGATTTTGAGATCTGTATGCTCTGCGTTCGATAAAGCACGATCGCGATCATGGGAAAGCACAGCATAGATTGCCTGCACGCTTTCACTAAAAACAAATTTATACGACGCTTCATTAGCAATTGTGACTAGTATTTGCAGCACATGAATTCTTATCCCGGCGTCGCTAGGCGCAAAAAGAGCACGGACTACTTCCGATAAAAATTTGATCATTACTTCAACAAAACCATTATTGGGATTTGATTTAGAATCTAGCAACACTCGGTGCAAAAAAGGAAAGTACATTTTTTCCAATATGGGTGCACAATCTCTCGGGTATTTGTGAAGTATTTTCGTCAATAACTTTGCGGTTGCCTCAACAATAATCGAATCCGACAAATAACGAAACCAAATTTGCAAAAAACAAGAGAGAGATGCATGTACAGCTTCAGTGGGCAATTCAAACTCAGCGCAAATTATATACGTTGCCGTCTCAATTGGGATATTAACCGTATTTTCATCTGCGCAAAGAGCGAGTTGAGAACAGAATTCGATGGCACTTAGCAGTAATTTATCATCTTTCTGAATATTTTCCAGAGATTTTGCTTTAAAAATTAATTTTCCGAGTGTAGCGCAAGATTGAAAACGCAACGTCAGTGGGGATTCAGCAGCGAGTAAAGACACACAGAGCATCGTGAGTTCGCTCGAGTGCGATTTCTGCTCAAACATGAAATACATTTCTCCGCAGAGCCAAATCGCTCGACTTTGCAATAAAAAAACAAGTCCAATACGAGGCAAACTAAAAACGGTGGAAACGATAAAAGTTAACAACTCCAGCACCTGCAAGGGTGGGGCAAGTCTCACTATATTCGCACTTCTGGAAACATGCATTCGGTGATTTTCTTGAGCAGCATCTTTGCTTGCACGTATGGCGGCGAAGTATCTTTTAGATATGCCTCCCAGCATCCATAAAAGGCCCTCTAAGCGAAGCAAATGCTTGCTGTATTCTCCTGAAGAAGCGTCAAGGAGTTTTAAGCGTATAAAGGATTGCTGTACTAGTGTAAGTAAGCTCACGAATGCTGTGCCTCTATTCTTCCGACAAATTTCGTTAATTAAATCCACCCCTGCATGTCTTAAGCTATTTCCTGCACTACTGTCCTGCTCAGCACAAATAAATTCGAAGCTTGTGTTAGACCAGGAGTGTATCTGCTCATATGTTAACGTCACATAATCCGCGAGTAGGGCGAATAGACCATCGAAATGTTGAGATTGCTCGCTTTTACCATTTGAGGCTGTGCCCTCAGCACTGAAATTAGAGCAAAAAAGATCAAAAACTTGTACAACTAATATTTCTAGATCTTCTCGATCACCATCACTAGAATATGCGGAATTGCTTGATGATTTTGAGTGCATAAATGGATCTTTTACCTCCTGAAGGAAAGCCCAGCACATGACATTCAAAGAGCCGGGGTCTAATCTGCATATATGAGAAAAGCAATCAATAATTGTAGTAAGAGACTTGATACATTCTATAAGTATTGGTAGCCGAGATAATATACTGTGAGACTCAGACATATGCTTGTGTAACCATTGCGAGGTTACATTTGACCAAAGAGGGATATATTCATCGATAACATTCGCCGCTTCATCATCATAACCACAGGCAACGCGCGCTTCGCCGAATTTTTGGATGCAAAGCCGCATAAACTTGAAAGCATAGAGCAATGCACGACAGTGAATCATGTTGCTTACATCTGCGCTATGAATCAGCCCTTGTATGAAAGAAAAATTGTGCTGCAAAACTGAAACAAGTTTGCAGTATTCAGATTCCTTGGAAATTTCACAAAAACAAAGCAAAGTGTAAACAATAACTGGCAATCGATCGGATCGCAATTCAAATGCTAGAGCTGCAGCTATTTGTTCACGCTCAACTGAGCTAGAAGCGTCATATACCTTAGCTAAAAGTATAGTAACGCTTTTATGAAAAGCAGACATGCTGCTTATATCTGGCACGAATGAAGCAATCCATCTTAAAGCAAATGCTATGATCATATCTTTTGTGCAAAGCTGAAATTCCGACCATGATTTGGATATGTTTTGATTAAGTAATAATATTGCTAAATGCCTTGAAGACACAGTTTCATTGGAATCAGTAATAAATGATAATATAGACCCAATAGCTTCGCGCTGATGTTTAAAAAAATCTTCAATAGCTCTTTCTGCATTATATCGCAATTGTGGCTCGACGCACTGAGTAGCAGCTAGTATCTCACGTAGAAATTCATGCATAATCTACTTTTCAGACTAACAGTTAATGATATGTACGACAAATTGGCGGAAGTTCAGTAAAAATTAAATGTTGAGTCGTTGATATATAGGCATTCAAGTCCGGATACCCCCGGAACCCCATCTAAGTGTAATTTTGGAGATGGACAAAACCAAGAAAGTTTTCAGTGAACTTTTCTCATATGGGGGTTATGTTTCCTCCACACTTACCTAGGTTATTTTACCATTAGAGGCTTGGGTCAGGGTTGGGTTATCAATCTTAAGATTTCATGTTAAGCCCTTGACTACGGCGGTCGAGTCAACCCTCTCTGAGAGACATGATTTCATCTTTGAAAAGTGTCGGAGTGCTACAGAAAGATCCGATATAGCGCTATGACATCTAAGATGAACGCGCTCAATGTGAATCATATAGCTTTCAATAAAGATCTAAATGCTGATATTAGGCACCGCGACTCGTCGCGAACTGAAAGTAAGAAAACAAGCTGTCCCACTAGGGAATCGGAATCACATGCATTAAAACTGAATATAGCAAAAGATGATGCTTCATATACAAAACGTTCTAGAATGTGCAACCACACATCTGAATTAAGCGTTATGTATGATAAATTGGATGAAAACATTCAAGAAAGTTGTCTTCAGAATCCATTTATGGACGCATTTTTCAAATCATTTCGCATTAAATCAAACCAGGAGAATCTGGTAGACGACACAAAGCAAGCTGCCGCGCTTATACTTTCTGAAAGCGAAATGCACATTATGACAAATGATAATGCATCCAAGAACACATCTTTCTCTGACATATCATCTCATATATCTGAACAAAACTGTCACAATATTCACTCAAATAATCATAGAAAGTGCAATTCTGCAAAAAGCACAAAAGAACTTGAACAGCGCAATAATGTTACACGACTTGTCGCTCCTCATGTCGATAAACTCTCAGAGAGTAGTCGTGTTGAAATCCGCATCCAAGGTGCAGAAGAAATTGTATCAGTGTTATGTTCAGCAGATGTGCTTAAAATGCGTTCTGCATACTTTTTGGAAATTTTAAAAGCCGGTAGTATACAGCAAGGTCGTACTCAAGGTGCAAGTACTAAAAATGCAGAGGGTCGGCTCATCGTAGCACCCGTTATCTTGCAGGATAAAGCTCCGTTTGAATGTGCTTCTTTTCTGCAGTCTTTACATGATGGCAAAAATATTAGTTCCGACGTAAAATGGAGCTTGAATTGGATCAGACTGTCTGTTATATGGCGAATTGACGATGTGCTGGAGAGTTTCGCGCGATTAATGGACGTTCACATCGAGAACGTCTTATCGCGCCTTAAGCTGAATTGTTGGCGTACGAACAGTGACGTTTTGGTGGGTTTTCGTGTTGCTATCTTTCAGAGAAGTTCTGCTTTGAGTCCAACATTTATGTTAGGTACAGTTGTGGACTCGGTGGTCCCTACGAAACTCAGAGTGCATTTGGATGACAAAGTTTCAGTGAGCAAATCTCGCCTGCCAAGCTACGGTAGCTCGACGCCCAATAGCGGATCTAGTAAAGAAACATCTTGGCAAACGATGGAAAGAAATAATACTTTAACATCTGCGTGCATTCTTGCTCCAAAATCCGGCTTCAAAGCAGGTCTTGGAAGCATATTAGACGAATCCTTGTGTGGTGTTGAACAAAGCCACGTTACCATCGACACCAACGAACAAATTTGGTAAGTGAAACTTTGCTTCGAGAACCTGTCTTACCATTTGTTCTTTGACTAACCTTGCTTGTTCACAATTGCTCTTTACAAGGGTCTGCTCTTGCGAGAAGAACGCAGAGTGGATTCTACCTGACAAACTTTTCATGGAGGATTCAAAAAGGATTATTACAAGTAATGACAAAAGGCAACTTTGGGAAATGATTCATGCTATAATTGATTTTCCTATATTGTCGGAAAAACTGACAGGTAGATGGAAGTCGCCCAAAGATGTTACCAACGACCTCATGCGAGCCGAGTGCAAAATACTCTGGATGCGCGAGTTCATTCCAGAGTTTTTACCACTTGAACAGGCTATTGCACTTGCACATGCCGCTTATGCGTCTATATCTGATTAGTACCAACTGATCGCCAAGTCTTTGATGTATTGTAAATAAAAGAACTCATTTGGAGTACTGACCAGTTCAGAAGATTTATAAAAATTATTTAAAATTGCTTCTTATTTTAAGTTAAAATATTTTAATGGTCCATATAATGCCGCAGGCATCTAACCAGAAGCGAAAGTGTATTCGAAAATTGAATTATAGTAA
>JACCDO010449305.1_pt1 | contig 14351 bp, 17 predicted proteins | sample 7446101 | NCBI WGS metagenome assembly JACCDO01 (sample SAMN15323440, study PRJNA562643) | freshwater metagenome | isolation source: river surface water | place: USA:Blue River Watershed | collected 2017-08-16
ACTGCGTCAGTGTATGTGACGTACTCCATCTACTACACCGAGGACATCACCTCGTCCTCCTACGTGGTCTATGACGAAATTAGTAGTAGACTGTCCACGGCGTTACTCAACGGTAACTTTACGAAAATATTACAACAAAAAGCTGTTAGTTACAATGTAGCCGTTATGTATAACGTGAGTAGTAGCGTCACCGGTCTCGACGTCACCAAGCCAAAGCTAGTTACTACAGGTGTCTCTACTAGTAACCATGCCATCCCAACTATGCGCGTAGTATTCGGTGTTGTGGGGGTACTTGTTACATGCACATGCGGTGGGGCTTGTTACTATTACTTTGATGTGAAGAAGAAGAAGAAGAAGAAGAAGAAGAAACAAGCTTTGAAGGATGAGAGAGAGCTTGGCTTGAATGGGGCTTTGCCTGCGGAGAGAGATTACGGAGAGATCTATTGCAACACTAAGGGATCTAGTGCTATTCACAGCACTGTTAACCCAATGAGGAACTCGTTGAGTAGCGCGGATGCAAGTCGTCATAGCACGTTGAATCCCATGATGATGATGATGAGATCTGCACCTACTACAGTGGTGAGTAGTAGTAATACCAAAGTGAGGGTAGTAAAGAGCCACGTGACTCGGGTAGCTCAGCATGAGCACGTGACTAATAAGAATGCGGTAATTGGGAAGGCATTGCGCCGCAGTGAGCCCGCAGCATCAGCGGTAGAAGAGCAAGAAAATGTTGCGATGATACAGAAATATTTACTTCAACACTGTGGTGTAACACAATTTGTTTCAACTTTATTAGCCAAGTCGTTAGTCAAGACCTACCACCTCAACAGTGTTGCCAAGTTATCTTCCTCTTACAAGTCGCAAGAGCTTCTGCGGATTCTTGAGAGTATCAAACCCTATATAACGGATGAGGATGTGCTCATGGTGATACGACACTTTGCCTCATTGGGTACTGCGTTGCCGACACCCGATGACTCCGTTGATAGCAATATTGACAGTGATTTGTATGCAACAGCTACTGCAGATGCAGCAATCAGTCATACTAACAAGGTTGCACATGCAGATGAGCTCCCTCCTTCTGATGACAGTAAATTCAAGAGCGCATTAGGCGCGTGGAAGAAGCGGCGATCGGTGATCACCTTGTCGCCAATGGCACCCAACTAAGTGATGTAAGAATTGTAATTTTTGTTACCTACTTCTATAAAAAAAACGGCTACTTTTTTTTATTGTGACACTTTCCACTTCACTTCAAAATGACAAACTTCAAGGGCAATATATGGCTAATGCTGAAATTGGCTTTCTCTTCTTGTTGATCTTCATTGTAGGACTGCAGATCGCGCTATTGCCATACCTCAAATACTTGGGTTGATACTATGTGCATCCCGCTCTACTGCGGATGTATCGGTTACGCAATAGGCTGTATATTTGGGTATAGACTTAGTGAATCTTTCTCTATACATAATGAAGTATACGACCCATCCATAAGCGATAAAGCCCAAGACATTAGTAATAATAATAACAACAACAGCACATTGATTAGTAATAATAAGATGTTGATAAACGACAACAATGATGACGCAAAGAACGAGGAGGACGACGATTTCTTCATTGTAAAAAAGAATGAGTACATTATTTAATAAACAGAAACAGACGAGGTATCATGTAAGTAAATACACACAGAAAAGTACTATTATATAGTACCATTCCTAAGAAACTATTCTTCTTACACTTTATTCAATTACAAATAAAAAAATAATTACTAAACATAAAGACTGCAACAAATCAAGTGATGACAAATTTGGTCACCTCTTTTACTCATTCTGTTTAACTTCTTCTTCAATAGAATTCTTTTTCTCTTTCTGAAAAGTATCTTTACTATTATTCACTGCTAAATCAATCATTTCTTGCTCATTTTTACTAATTGGTGGATTAATAACAGTTACTGTGGTATAAGTAGGTAGATCTTTTGGGTCATAAACATCATAAACATACATTCCTCGCGGAGTTGCGCTCTCGTTGCATGCGGCGCCGAGTAAACAACCTATTGATGAAGTGAAAGTATATGGTTAATTATCATGTAGTTGATACAACATAAGAGATTATAAAAAGGCACCTAAACACACAGGAAACCAGAACCAGCACATTTTCTTTCGGTTAATACTTTCTGTCTAAAGATTCTGAGCTGTGAGATGATCCGAGATGAATGAACTACTATGTACTATACGCTCATCATCATCTTCAAGGACCGGCACGGTTTTTACGATCAAATAACAAAAGACAACCTGTGTTTGGTGATATAGTGAAATATTGTATCAGCTTTACTCGTTTATAGTCTTTACTAAACAACAAAACCTGGGAAGCAAGCTAAGTTCGTAAACCGGTGCCGGTACATTTTTGGAAACTCGAGAGACTGACTCACTCACTCATAAAAACAAACTTCAGAATGAAATTTGTACCATTGTTTGTGTTAATATCCTTCTTCTTGGCGACAGAAGCCTTTAAAGTGCAGCGTTTAGTTCCTGGTATTGTGGCTTTTGCATTACTACAGGGTAATGTATTGAAAAGCAATGCATTGGAAGACATCGCATCTGTACCATTATATACCAAGAAATCTAATGATTTACAAGCTTACAGTGACATTGCTAGAGGGTTTAAGCTTCTAAGACCATTTGGATTCAACGAATTTGATGGTGCAGGTACAGGATATGCCATTAAATTTGCTAGTTTATTTGATGTAGATGAGAATGTTGTCATAGGATCCGTTCCTGCTACAGCTGGTAAAACATCTATCCTTGATTATGGTGATATAGCAGTATTGGGTGATAAACTAGCATCAAAGAGAGGCGGTAAATTAATAAATAGTAATGTACACAAGACTGACGAAATTGTATTCTATACTTTTGAGTTTGAGAATCCATTAGATGCATCATTACCACGCACAGGACCTAAGAATAATCGCCCAACAAAAGGAATCGAAATATATCAACTGTGTGTGAGCAAAGGAAGACTGTGGTCTATTCAAGCAACCTCCAACGATAAATTATTCCCTTTACACGAGCAAACATTTAGAAATACTGTAGCATCATTTGTACCTCATCTTTAATTACAGTATAATATCATGTTCCCTACCACTAATCTAATATGCTTGCTGCGCCGTACGCAACGGTGATGTCTGGATCAATATGGTCATTCAATTCTTTCCCAAAATATGATTTCAACATTTGTTTAATTTTTGGAATTCTTGTTGTTCCTCCGACCAATACTACCTCGTCAATGTCGCTCGAACTCATCTTCAACTCATCTAGCAACCGTGTCACCGGTATTAGGGATCTATCAAATATATATGAGCATGTAGTCTCAAAGTCATTGCGCGTTACTTCAATGCTATAGTTACCATCACTCTGTGGTACAGACACATGAGCTACATCTTCACTACTCAACACTTTCTTGGCATACTCCGCCAACAAACGAATAGTTGGGATATGCGCATTACTCCTCGATTCCACAGGTAATTTTGATAGAATATACTCCTGCAAACACACGTCCAAATCTGACCCACCAAGCGTCTCATCACCATCCGTGGCGAATACCTGCACCGATCCTTGTGCTATATATAAAATCGACACATCTAATGTCCCACCACCGAAATCATAAACTAATATATGGTGAATATTCGACTTCTTATGTAATTGGTATGCTACCGCAGCAGCAGTTGGCTCCTCAATTACTCTCACTACTTTTAAACCTGCTAATTTGTATGCTAAACCAGTAGCTGCACGCTGCTGATCATTGAACTTGGCAGGCACAGCAATGACAGCTTTGGTCACTTGATTATGACCCAAAAACAACGAGGTTACCTTTAACAAACCTTTCAGAACGTAGGATCCTACTTCCTCGGGCGTTACAATTTTGTGTGCCTTTGTAACATTGAAACCTATTGTACTATAGTTTGATATTCCCATTGAAGTTATGTCAACCACTTAAATGAACGAATGAGTAAATGACTAAGTTGAAAATATCAGGGAATGAGTTACCTTGGAATGGATGATGCTCTGCATATAATTTTACGACATCTTCATCTAAGGAACGCCCAATAAATCGCTTAGCATTGAATATGGTATCACGAGGATAGTCCTCTAGCCTGTTCAATGCTTCATGCAATGTATATATTTGTCCATCGTCCCCATACGAAACAATCGAAGGAAATAAACGATTGCCATTTTTATCAGTGACAATGGTCACCTAAATCGAGCGAGTAAGTATCTAACATAATATAGTAAGATAATAGATTGCTAACCTTTGATCTGCTTTTATATCCAACAACGCTTAAAGTCGTTCCTAGATCAACACCAATAGTGTTAATTCGCCCTTGAAAGCCATAATACGCCATAATTGAACATATTCCTACACCAACAGCTGCACAAAAGAATAAAATTGACCCCAGATTTCCCGACATTTCCAAGATAAGATCAGTACCAACCAACTCTTTGACTGGCTAACCTGTGAGGTATGTCACTGAGATCATCGCTGAAAAAAACTTTGGTTCCGGGTCCTAAAATTAAGGTAATAGAACTAAGTTTTAAAAGACAACGAGTAAGTTGTACAGTGAGTAGGTAGTGCGCAACTAGCGGGATATGCAGCTTCTTATATAGTCATAAAGAAATTGTAACTGTAAAAGTCCTAGGACCGTACCGGTCTCACTCCATCAAGAGTGTCGTTATGAAAAACAACAGAAAAAACACTCAAAAGAGAGAACATGGCTTCAGTAGAGCGAACGATAATTGTGAATGGCGAGCCAATAAACTACTACGTGCAACTAGCTGTTTGGATTGGTAATATTATAGAGTTTTATGACTTTTCTATCTATGCATCTCTCGCCGATGTCATTGGCGACAATTTTTTTCCTTCATCAAATAATAGTATGAGTTTGATTAAATCATTGGCTGTCTTTGGAAGCGCAATGCTCTGCCGTCCAATTGGAGGTCTCTTACTGGGAACTATAGGTGATTTAACGGGGCGTAAAAGAGCATTAGAGGTGTCAATCTTACTCATGTTACTGCCATCTTTTATGATAGGAATTCTTCCTACGTATCATATGATTGGATATCCAGCAACTGTTATACTAGTGTTAATGAGATTACTACAAGGAGTTGCGGTGGGAGGCGAAGTAATTGGTGCTTTCATCATTACTGTTGAATCTAGTAAAAGCAATAAGTCATTATTAGGCTCATTATGCAAGGCCTCTACATGCTTTGGTTCTGCAATCGGCATGATAGTATGCTTAGTAATACGAGAAATGCTTCCGCGTAGCCATTTCGAACGATATGGATGGAGAATACCATTCCTTTTGTCAGCTGTATTTGCGTTAATAGGGTACTACGTACGTAGTAATCTGCAATACAATGAAGTACCTAATCATGCTTCTGACGACGATGAAGTGTCTGTGCTTCAAAGCACTAATCCTATTGCGTCGTTTAATAGACTGCCAATCAGCAGTCCTAATATGAGTATCATCATCGGCAGTCAAAAGCTAGTTCCATTTGTTGAAATTGAAACAAAAGCAACTACCGCGAAAGATATAATAATTGGTGGACTGCGACGTCATTGGCGCGACGTTCTGCTTGTAATTGCAGTGTCTAGTTTTTGGATAGTCTGCTATTACACTTGCTTTATATGGATTCAATATTACTTGTCAGTGTTCACTAGCACACCGCATACATGGGTGATCACAGTGTTGATGATGCTATTACTCGTAATATGTCTTCCTATTGCTGGCTACACTGCCGACATCCTGAATAAATATCACTATGAGTCAACTGATGCCGGCATGGGGAATGTGCTGTTGATGAAGATAAGTATTGTGATAATGCTTGGATTGGTAGTACCCGCCTTCGGACTTATGAATACCAACACAGTAACAGGTGCAGTACTTGCACAATTAATATTCACAGTTAGCTTGGCACTATACGGGGCCACCTTGCCATCATTTATAGTCCATCGCTTCACTAAAACACATCGTTATACCATACTCGGGATATCCTACAACATCTCCAACGCCATCTTCGCGGGAACAATCTCAGTGATTCAACTCTCATTAGTACTTAGTGGTGACCACCAGGCCACCGGCACCTCATTGACTGATCTTGTTATCACTTCATCAATGTTGAAGAATGATGGCAGATATCGACCATGTTACTATGTGATGGCTATAGGCGTGTTCGCTATGCTGTCGTTACTGTATTGGCTTCCTCACTGCAATGATATGAGGTATAACAGGCACAAGTTGAGTTCAATAGAGGACGCGCTAGACGCCTTCGACACCTAGCTATAGCATTACTCCTGTCTGCGATAATAAATACCCACACACCTCCTCCTTCTTCTTCGACCAAGTGTAGGGTAACGGATACTCTGCGTGATTGTAGTAGGGACAATGCAATAGACATCCACTACATGTGCAAGTGTGAAATCTAACACTTTTAACTCGATTAACTACTCATTTTAACACTTTTTCAACCACCCGCTCGCTAACTTGAACCTTCCAAGTGCCGCATTGTAACAGTCAACTCCCGAAGGAAAATTTACCAGCTTGGTAAGGACCATATAATTCCTTGCTGTTGGGTACAAGGGATAGTAATCATGTCCAATGGACCTGCAGTGGTAGTGCGGCGACAAGGTTTCCCAGTAAACAGTGCCAATTCACCGTCTATATCTACACAAGGAGCATATAATGGAGGAGGAGCACAGAATTCATACTTATTAACGTCTACAATGAGTAATAAGTTCAATAGTAAGCCTGGTAATGGCTATAATAGACCATCCACATCATCATATCAACCTAGTATGTATCGATCCAGTCGCAATATGCAAAATGCCTCAAGTCAATTAAAGAATACTGTGGTACTTATTTATTCCATTTATATATATTATATATTCACTTATTCACTTACTCATTTATGCTTTAGAATAATAATTTAAGTAATAGTAATATGACAATTAATAGTTCTTTATACAGTAGTAGCATGACTAATCTTAATAGTGCTATCCCAGTAGCACAACCAAAGTCATTAATTATTAGTAACAGTGGTCTCGATTATTTACTTACACATTTCATAACCGTTCATTCACTAATTCACTCACTAATCAGGTACATATACATTAAATAATAAACCAAGAAGCATTATGAACTCAAGTAGTATCATAGCATCACAACAACATGGCAATCAAGCCTGGTTTTGGGGAACAAATGCTTCAGCTGCTGCTGCTACAGTCACTTCTAATGTTAGTCACGTTGCTCATGACAACGTGCCACTAACACGCCCCATGTCATCACCATTAAGTAGTCTAACTACTGCTGTTACTAGCTCTTCTACACAGGTAATCACCTACTCTTACTCACTCATTCATTCACTTATTCACTCACTTATTCACTCACTAAAGAACACATTAAACAACAAAATGTTGAATAACAATATCCAATCCTTGACACCAATTGTCACTGAAAAGAAGGAGCGTAAAAGTGTTCGATTTGCTGATAATATAATCGCTCCACCCTCGCCATCAGCTGCAGGTGTAAATAATGTTGGACTTCGTGGTATACAAAACTTAACTGCTGGGATATTAAAAGATTCCAACAAGAAATCATTGCGCCCGTCATTGAGTGATCAACTAGCTGCAATAGGGAGTAAGGCAGAAGCAATCACAGCTGATATACGAGTTAAAAATGGATTAGATAGTGAGAATATTCCTGCTCATACAGGTGTTGATCCATCACTATTATTCACATTACCTGCTAGACAATTCAACGTTGGGACCTTACAATGCCGATACCCATCACCTGTCCGCTTCTACAGCGATCGATGCGAATATTCCTTTGCTCATCCATATCAATCACTAGAAATACAGATGATCATGTACTACAAAGACATGACGAATACATCACTAGGTAATGATAATTTCAAGTTTAAATTAGCCAAGAAATTGGTCAACTTCCCATCCGATTATGATCCCTCGAACCTGTCGCATGTGATATGCATCCAATTGGTGTCGACTCTAGCCAGCTCCATCATAAGACAAAGGATTTTACCGTTGATTAAACAGTGAAGAAAGGAGTAGTTAGCTAGGTAGTAGAGACGCGTAACTCTGTAACCAAATGTGTATCTTGTTCATTTTATATATTTAACTAAATAGAATTTCTGCTTGCTAGTAAGTTACTACCTACTTATTAGATACAATATTTTTATTATGTTACAAGAAATTGTGCTGTAGAAAACTTATAGTTAGTGAAAAAGTCAACCACATTACAACCTTCGCAGTTCATTGATCCACATCCTATTTCAATGAGTGAATCTTTTAAATTAACTTTACAACCTTGTAATTCTTTCAACAAATCATAGTCAAGCATACTATCACTAGTATTTTCATACGTTAACTCTAGATTCCACATATTTGCCAATAATAAGGAAGATTGCGACACATTAGTAAGCATTGTTATACTTTTATCTGATGCGTATAAAAATCCTTCATTCTCCTCGATCATTGTGTTAATGAACGAGGAGGGAAGCGAACAACCATAAACATAAAAATAAAGTGCATCAAGATTGCCTACTTTACAACTAGGCAAGCCAGTAGCTACTAGAGTCTTGCCAGTGCTCATTGATTGACTATTTTTGAATGAGAAACCTATGCCAGCTGTATTTAAAGTATCGCTTGATAAATCAACAGCTTGATCCGCAAATGTTACGGATATTAGTACTAACAAGAGCACTATATTAAACAGCATTATAAAAGTGGGACGATCTCCTAGAAGCAAGAGAGAAAAAAGATCTTAAGAACCAGTTCAACACTGTCTGTCTTTTTCTCCTCTCTCTTATTACTACTGTAACATGTACCTTTTTGGACCAAATTTTTGGTATGGAAAGTCGCATATGTACCGGTACCAATACTATTTAAATTAATTAGTAAGCGGAAGTACAGTCTTGGGTACACACTGGCTGCTACTGTTGTTGTTATTGGGTTCTTCTTCTTCTTCATCTTCTTCTTCTTGTCTGTTTTATCGACAAAATGCCATAGAAATAGCCGGCCCGACCTCGTTACATTTTGGTATAAAAAACATCAAAAAATGATGAATTTCATCGAAAGAAGTGTGATGTTGCGTGGATTATGAGTCAATGATGAGTGGTTTGAGTGATTCTGGTATTGATGGTTCAGTCTTGAGCCGATCTTTGTCTAATGATATACCAAAAGTCGTTAACAAAACCGATGATATTGGCGATAATACAGTAGGTGGTAATAATGGCACTGGTAAGCAATGTAAATCGTTTAAAAACTGGTTTAAACAGCGTCAAGAGCAAGCAAAACAGCAACAGCAACTAGATGATCAGTTAGTATCAGCCAAGTTAAAAGCTGATTGGGTTCATATGACTGCTGTTACGAATACTGAGTTACCATCCTTAGCAACACGACATTATAATGAATTAAAAACAACTTTAAACGAGTCACTTCGTTTTCATGATGTATTTGGCCATGAAAGATTTGGGTATACATCAAGTATATATAACGAAACTGACAATACTCGTGATGCCAAGAGCACTGACAATTTAATAACATCAACAATGGTTCTTTCTCCTCTCTCATAACTATTCTTTTTCTCTCTTACTCATGCACTAACTTATATAGGATATTGTTGCAACAAGAGAATATGAAATAAAAACTGATGAAACATTAACAAAATTTCAAAAACAAAAATTTTCTAGTACATATTGGCGTGAGTGGAAGAAGGAGCTGGAGCTGCTGCAAGACGTAAGTCGCGAGAAAATAGAAGAAGAAACCAGAAAAAATGAGCTGAAAACGAAGAAAATAGATGAAAATGAGGACTATAATGAGGTGGTTGCGCAGCCGAGTAAGCGGGTAGAGTATGATTTTGCATTGCCACCACTACAACTACAGGTAGGTGATGATAGTGCTGCTCCTGATCTTGCAGAGATGGATGCTGCTGCAACTAGTGAGGACCATGACAGTGACTCGATTGTTACACCAGAGGATTCGATACAGAAAAAAGTCAGACATTTATTATCAACGGTAACTACTCACTCACTCACTCACTTACTCACTCACTCAAGCACTCACTCACTCACTCACTTATTCAAGGGTAAAACGGTAGACTTCGTTCGTAAAGGCAAGCCATTGAAGTCGTCGAACAACATGCGCCCGTTGGACGAAAGAGACAACAATAGTGTCTCGAAGCATTTCCGTATCTTCGTTGCTTATCAGTTACAAAAGCAAGAAGAAATCAAAGAATTAAGAAGGAAAATACGGTTAGAACAAGAAGAAAAGCAGCAGCAGAAAGACGAAGAAGAGAAGAAACGACCTGTTCGACGTGATAAAACAGCAGTTACTTTGGTTGAAGAAGCAGGTAGTGAGGCTGTTGTAGAAGCAGCACCCACACCTGTCTTGAACGAGGTTGCTCCTGTTGAACCAGGTCCCGTAGCTCGAGACGTAGCCAAGTACAAGGAGTTCATGCTGCTGCAGTTCAGTGAGAATGATGACGTAGCTAGCGAGGTAGCGGCTGACGAGGTAGTGGCTGATGAGGTAGTGACACATCCCTCTGATGCTAGCGAGGAAGGTGTTGTCACCGGACCAAGCACTGCATCAGCTAGTGACATTGCCATCCCTTCTCCTCCTCGGGATGACATTTCCTTGCTTGTTAGTTGTGACAACAGCGTGTCTACACCCCAACCTGTCACTACTCCCATCCCTCGTGCTAACTCACCTACTCATCGCATTACTTCACCAACAAATAAAAAAATAAAATCCGTTACAACCAAGCCAAAACCGAAACCGGAACCTCGCGCGGAGTTCAAGGCGCCGGTTAACTACTTACAAAGCTTTGATTCACCAAATTTTAGTGAGTTAATAACGTTTGGATTCGGCTGTTCGCGGCAGGAACATGTCTTGTACGGGATGTGCCTCGACGGGATGTGTGGCCGCCGTGCAACACACGAACTAACGGCTCTTACCTGCAACGATATTACCAGATTTGGTGGGTTTGAAGTAAAAAAAAGTACTATTCCTTCGGGTGTTGATAAGAGTAACGTGTCCATGGCGCTGTCGCTTATTGACGACCCAACGGACAAAATATCGGCGCTGCATATGGCGGTGTATCTCAATGATGTCATAGCAATTGAAAAGTTACACCATGTAAGAGGTGACGTGAATATTGTCATGAAGTCGAATAATCCGTTGAACTATTCATTGCTGCATCTCGCAGTGAAACGGCGCCTTGTGGAGACAGTCGAAGCACTAATAGTTACCTTTGAAAGTTGTTTGGAGTTAGATCCTATTGATAGTAATGGCGACACGCCGTTGCATATTGCATCAAGGTACTCACGCACTCACTTACTTACTTACTTACTTACTTACACACTCACTTACTCACTTACTTACTCAATAATTGAAGGGATGGTGAAATCGAGATAGTGAAGTTACTGTGCGATGCGGGATCAACGGGATTAGTGCGAAATCACAAGAATTTGCTGCCGTCGGAAGTCGCCAAGACACACCCCGTTTACCAGATCATCCAACTATCAATACAAAAGAATTCATTACTAAATGAATTAAAAGTATTGAAGACAGATAAAGTGCTGCCTTCCATTAGTCATACAGCAACAGCAAGTCCGGTGGCAATGCCCGTGTTGGAAGAGGCGAAGACAAGTAAGTATGTTACCTCACTTACAAGTGAAGTAAGTAGTAATAAGAATGTAAGAAAATGTTATTCAAAATTTTTTGATGAAGAAAGAAAAAAAGGTCAAGCAAATATGGAGAACAAGCTAAAGACAGTGAAAATAGACACTTCCGCGCTCAACACGGAGCTGGAAGACGCGCGCAAACACTCGTATATAATAGGATATCTACCCAGATTAAACTAGTATTGATTGTATATTGATGTATAGTAATAATACATGTGTTTACTTACAATGATAACAATTGCGTGTGTGTAATAACCCACTCAACCAACCCCTTCTTCTATATGTTGCATCTACTTGGATCCTGGCATTGTATCAATATCAGCTAGTTCAAACTTTGCTCCTGCAGTGGATTTCTCTGGTACTCCTAATATGTTATTCATTTAGTTAGTGAGAAAGTGAGAGTGAAGTAGTGAGCGAATGCGTAGTACCTGATGGTAAGCCAATACTTTCCTTGAAATTGGCAGTTAATGCAGGAAAAATCATCCATAGTGCAAATGGAACAGCTGGAATAGCAATACGGGCAATATTAGGTAATTGCGTGTATAAAGTATTTCCATGATTCAAAACAATCTTGACACTGTTTTGGTAGGCTTTAGGAGTAACCTTCAAAATTTGTGCGCAGATAGATGCCATTCTTGCGTGAAAATGATGCGTGTCTCTCTCTTCACTGCGAGGTCGAGCCTCGGTTTCGGCCGGATTTGATGGACCGGTTGAAGAAAGGACTTTTGAGAGTTAACGAGATAACAAGTATAGATAGATACACCGAGTAGTGATGCAACAACACGTACTTGATTGCCTTTTGCATCAATACAAACTAATATTATTTAGTGTTTCTTGGATATTAATTAATTGCAATAAAAATCTGTACACTAATTTTAATTCCGTTGTATTTACTGTCCCAAACACCCCTCGTTGTACCACTCTAGCTATTACTACTTACTTCTATCAATTTAAAATTTCCGGCCCGGCTCATCGTGCATCACTGTCAGTGACTCATACATGAGACAGCTTTTCAACATTGTTGTTCTCATCAAATTCGTAACGTCAAATTGATCATGCAGTTGATATATGTATTAATAGTGACATTGGTTGTATTACCTAGCTCATTAGGCTTTCTACAGTCATTAAAACCAGCAAAATTAGGAAGTACTCATCAAATTTATAGTAGTAAGAGTGATGATGCTACTCCAAAGCCAACTGCCACATTTCTTGATATTTCATTGGGTGAAGGGTATAAGAGTATAAATGTTAAGTTTATGCCAGTATTCCAGGAGAGTACAATATTTAGTGTCGAGTATGAAGTACCATTTAGTTTAAACATTGAAAAACCACCTAAAGGATTTCCATGTCCAATAGTGAATAAAGATGGTAATAATGGCGAGAAAAAAGGTGATATATTACGTGCCACTACTTGTTGGTCACAAGGATTTCAAGCAGCAGGTCCAATGAGTGACATTATGCAATTTGCTGGGAATGTAAAATGGAGAAAATCATTATTTGATTGCACAGGTGCACCGTATCAACAGATAGTTGATGCTCTTATCTCTAATATTCCAGAACGATCAAAGACTGTTACATTAGTCTTTGAAAGAGAAACATCTGGCAGTGCATAATGTATATAGCAGCAGAGTTGGTCATTCATGTATTATTTGTACTTAATTATTACTCATCTTTACTCACTTGTTTCATACTGTATAATCAAAAAAGATTCATTACATAGTTCTTCTAGTACATCTTGTGTTTGATCTATGAGATTCTAGCTATTAAGTGCTATATAAAGCAAACTAAGAAAGGCCGCATAAATTTTGGCGAAGAGAAAACAAAGATAGAAACAAGATCGAAACGACTAGATACTTAGCAATTGCCCCCGCGCGATAGTCACTGTTATGAAGGACAAAGCAAAGAAGAAGTCAAAGCACTCCAAGAGTTCAAAACATTCAAAACATTCAAAACATAAGAGTTCAAAATCAAAACACTCTAAACATTCTAAGGATGATAAGAAGAGTAAGGATGATAAGAAGAGTAAGGATGAACAAGAATCACTCCCAACCGAATCACTTCTCACAATGAATGACTACTTCAGTATGAATAAACTCTTCCGCTACTACTTAGTGAACGATAAAAAGAAGAATTTTGAGGATTATACAAGTGCTGAAGCCCATAAACAGTTTGAGAAATTTATTAAATTATATAATAAAAAGGAGCTTAGTAGTGTGTACTACACCGATGCATTAGATGTGGACACTCTTCACGAGGCAATAAAGACGTCTCATAATTGGAACATTAACATTACTGGGACCGAGAAGAAGGAGATAGCAGTGATAACATCCAGTAAATCCTTATAACTAGTAGAACCAACAACAAGTATATACATAGTCTGTTTGCAGTATGTGTGTTGGTGCAACTTCCTAGTCGCGGCATAGCAACAAGACCTTTCAGAGATGTCCTCATCCCTGCATCATCACATGATACAACTTGTTAGGATATGTTCATAGGGACTTCTTTATATTATACAAAATGAATATTTAAGCTTCTGTAGTTTGCTCTGCAACTACCGCAGTAGTAGGTACGGACGCAGCAGTTGGACTAGGTGGTATTGACATGGGA
>JACCDO012263230.1_pt1 | contig 14350 bp, 11 predicted proteins | sample 7446101 | NCBI WGS metagenome assembly JACCDO01 (sample SAMN15323440, study PRJNA562643) | freshwater metagenome | isolation source: river surface water | place: USA:Blue River Watershed | collected 2017-08-16
ACTACATGTACAGTAGTTACGGCGTTTTATTCAATACCCTCCAAATTTAATGTAGCCAAATATCTGGAGTGGTCTCAGTATTTCCTACAAATAAATGCTCCCATTGTCTTATTTACAGAGGAAGAAATTGCACCCATGTTTGAAGCGCTAAGACCTGCAGATAAACCGATGTATATTGTTACACAACCATTTGATACTCTGGATACCTGGACTCTATACAAAGACCAGTGGATAGCAAATCATGCGGTAGACCATGAACGAGAGATTCATTCTCCTTTTTTGTATGCTATTTGGGCGCAGAAAGCCTGGTTCGTGGAAAAAGCGATTCAACTAAATCCCTTTCAGACGGATTATTTTTTCTGGTGTGATATTGGTGCATTTCGCGGTATTCTACCTCATCCAGCTTTTCCACAGGTACGGCATTTTTATTCCGATAAAATTCTGCTGAATTCAATTGATTATCTAAGACCTGAAGAACGCGCCTTGGGGTCTACTGCAGATTTCACACGAGTGAATCGGATTGTGGGAGGCTTGTGGGGTGGTGGAATACAGGGATGTTTGCGCTGGAAGACGGCATTTCAGAACATGTTGGAAGCGTATTTTAAAGCCGGTAGATTCGCCGGAAAAGACCAGAGCGTTATGCTATCAGCGTATTTGGCGGATCCTACTCTTGCAACCATTGTAAAACCTACTCACGAAGGGTCAGATCCCTGGTTTTTCTTGGAATATCTGCTTTCTGACCAGGCAACGTTTGTGGAGGATGAATCCTATCAAATTCAGAGTGAACGAAAGAAAGTGAGTGTAAGTCTTAAGGGCGGCCTAGGAAATCAGATGTTTCAGATTGCAACTGCCTACGCATTCGCCAAACGTGTAGGAGCGGACTTACTTTTGCCAAGAGAAAAACTACATCCAGATAGTCGGCCTCAAAAATACTGGAATTCTATTCTGTCGGCTTGGTCACCGCATCTTGTAGACGCCCTACCGCTATTGTCGATGAAACAAATTTATGAACAGGGTCCAACAAAATTCACACCACTTCCCGATAGCATTCAGGAAAACACTTACTTAGAAGGATACTGGCAAAGTGCAAAGTATTTTCGGAACGTGGAATCAGAAATTAAGGAGAGAATGTCATTGACATCAGAACTCCAACAAAAGGTGCAAGAAAAATGGGGATGGATTCTGGCTGCCAAAGAGCGAATTGTTGTTGTTCATGCACGGCGAACGGACTATTTGGCAGCTGCGCCATTTCATGGACCTTTGACGGGGGAGTATTACAGGAAGGCGATAGAGAAGATGTTGGAAGTTGTAAAGAACCCTGTATTCCTGCTAGTAAGTGATGACCAGAGTTACTGGTCAGAAATCCGACCCCAAATACCTGCACTTCAAACATGCGATTCCATTCTTCTTCAATCTGCGACGGATGTGGAAACGTTGGGTTTACTTCAGCAATTTCAGTATTATATTATGGCCAATTCCACTTTTAGCTGGTGGTTTACATGGTTATCAAAGAACCCTAAACGAGTCATTGTCCCGGAAAAATGGTTTGGTCCTACAGGACCTAAGCCCCATGAATATGCGGACATTTATGAACCGTCCTGGATAAAAATCTAATTCCAGAAAAGAAATGCGCAATAAAGAATATTTAAATATTGTGCTTGACATTGATGAAACGCTTATCTATTTTATAAATAAGCGCTACAGGGAACATTCTTGGGATACTTTGTCAGAAGAGGAAAAAGCAAAATATGACTTTACAGAAGATAAACATGGAAATATTCTGATTCGGCGACCTCATTTAAAGCAATTTATGGAGTATCTGTTTGAAAATTGCTCAGTAAGCCTGTGGACACTTTCGGATGAAGAGTATGCGGAAGGAATTGCAGATATGATTTTAAAAACCTACTTTTCTGGTAAACCCTATAAATTTAATAGCATTTATTGTGATAAAACGGATGAAGAAGCTTCAGAATACTTTGGCGGCCGCAAAAATCTGGAATATTTTTATGAAGACCCAAAAAAACGGCATTTCTGGCCAGGAAACACCATTCTAATTGATGACCTTCCAGCAAATTCTGTAAACAAGGAAAATAGACAGAATTCTATTACAGTGAAACCATTTGCTCTCTTTGGAGAAGTGAAAGACCGTTCAGACCCCTATGAGGATGTAAGTGGTGATGAAGTCTTGTTGGATATTCTGAAAGTTCTGGAATCTGTGATTAAAGGGCTAGCAATTCAGCCGATTTTTTCGGAAGAGAATTGTGAGCGCTGGGGTATCTCACATCTCATTAAGAATGTGGAACTGAAATCTAAATCGGGGTCAAAGAGTATGGTGAAAGGAATTGGTGTGGGTAATTCGCATTTATTCAAGGGCGGATTCGGAAGGTCCAGAAAGTCCAGAAAGTCCAGAAAGTCCAGAAAGTCCAGACAATAAACAAATCTACAAATAGATAATGTTACTTATACAAGCAGTTCAAGAAGGAAATCTTGCAAAAGTGCAAGAATTAATTGGACAAGGCGCGAATATAAATGAACAAGATTATAAAGGATATACACCGCTGGTTGTGGCTTGTCGTCTTAGGCATGCACCAATTGCTCTGTATCTTTTATCAATTCCCGGTATTGATGTAAATGCAGGGACTTATACTAGTGGTAGTCCTTTATTTCTTCTCTCTGGTGCTACTGATGATGCAAATACCGAAGTATTTAACAAATTGGTAACCTTTCCTGAAGTAAATGCTAATGAAGGGGACCCTATTTCTGGTGAAACTCCCTTGTTTAGAGCGGTTTCATTTTCATTTGGAAATGTCGAAAAGGTAAATAGACTTTTATTCGTTCCTGAAATTGATGTGAATAAAGAAAATACTCTTGATAGGTATACACCTCTACATTTTGCCTGCAAAATTGGATATTTAGACATAGTCAATCGACTATTATTAGAAGACCATATTGATGTGAACAAACCTTCCGGTTTAGAAATGGAAACATCATTACTGGGTGCATGTTTAGGTGGTCATGTGGATATAGTAAACCGATTGTTATCAGTTCCTGGAATTGATGTAAATCTTCAAGATGAATATTTACGGTCACCTTTACTTGTTGCATGCAATGAGGGCTATTTAGACATTGTAAAAGCGCTGGTTGAGCATCCTACTCTTGATGCTAATCATTTACAGACGGTGAAAGAAATAGCAAGAACTGGCAGGTTTCCTCCAGAAATTACACTATTTCTTTTAGGTCCTAATATAGAATCTAAAGTTTACTGGCTTACGGGAAATGATGAGAACAGTTTGTATGCACCGATTGAAGAAGGAAATACCTTAGCGATTCTGAATCCAAAACATCAGGACCAACGAATAGTAATTCAAAAAGCCGATGGAACGTATACAGATGGATGGGAGTATCTGAGAACACAGAAGAAAAATCCTGTAACACGGGAGCCAGTGAATATTAACCGACTAAATAAGCGAACTGTAATTGCGGGACCTCAAGTACCTACAGGAGGAAAACGAAGAAAAACAGTGCGTAGAAAACTAAAAAAACGCAAGACGCAAAAACGCCGAAACTAATCATCAGGTATTCTTGGCATGAATATGGACTTTGCCCAAATCCATACAGTTTCTTGTACTTCTTTATCCTCAATAAACGGCAATGTTCCTAGAATAAGTGCAAATGTAACGGCTCTAACAGACTCCAAGTTAATATTTAATTCAAGGAGTTTGCGTTCATAATATATCCGCATGGCATATCCATATTCGGATTCCTGTTGCCATCCATGGTAAAGAATGGAATCATAGCCCAGGAAGGATTGATATAATTTGGCATAATCGTACATGGGGTCTCCACCAGTTGTCTGTGTTTTCCAACAAATACCCTTCATATCAATAAACTGAAAGGTATTTTGAAATGTAAGAAGTATATTACTAAACCAGAAATCCCCGTGGATAAAATCAACCGATTTTATTTCGTTTGAGGTGCAGTATGTATTTAAACGATTCATACACTCTCCGATAACTTCACTGTGGTTAGAAAATCTGTAGACGTCCTTTTGTTCAAAGCGCTCAACCGACTTCCTCCAGTAATTTTCCTGAATTATTTTCTTACTGGGTTTTTCCGACCGACTTTCAACTCGGCTTACAGTATTATGAAGAATCTTCATACTTTCCACTAAATCATCAATATGTTTCGTTGTTAGAAGTTTAGCCTGCCAAAGATGAGACAAAGGTATACCTTTCACATATTCAGTACGAAGTTCCGATGTTTGGGAGCCAAGAGTATACCCAAGAATTTTTGGAAAGAATGTGCGGATTTGTGAATCATCAGGGATATGTAGGTGATAATAGATTTCACCGGCCAAATATTTGGTTGGTCCCCGTTTTACTACACTTCCTTTTTCCACTATAATTTGATTAAACTTGTTGGAGGCCATAGCATTTACTGGCGTTTCTTTTGTAGGAACTTCAAAAAACCCAAAGGATTCAGGTGTATTCAGGTAAGGATTTAGCGCCTTATCATCTATATACACATCAGCAATAGGCTTTCCAAAAAGTAGTTCATCATAGGGAATCCCAAATTTTTCCAATGTTTCCAAAGTTACTTTGGCACAATCGGCGGTCGCGGCACCCACATTATTCTTATGTGTTTGCATTCGTCTGGCAGTATGGATAATAATTGTATGACCTTTGGCTTTCCATTCCTGGACTAATGTAATCATTTTAGGAATCGGTTGCACTGTGCTGTAGTCCCAGTCTACAATAGGACTTGTTACGAGCGTATTATCCAGATCCACACAGATTCGTAACTTCGGAACAGGAAGAACAGAGAGGCTCTGTTTGACCTCTTGAAGCGAACCAATATGGTAAACGGGATCCTCACATTTCATGGCCAGAACTTCCACACCTCGTGATATCATTTCAGAAAAGACCATGGACATATAAAGTTCCTTGGACTGTGGTGTTTGGAGCAATGGTTTTGCATATTCACGAAACTGATTCAGAGAGGCAAATCCGTAAACACCGCACCCAAACAAATCCGAGATTCGTTTCTTTTCCTGAATTTCCATTACTCGGTTGCGTTCCACACGAAGAAAAGAAAATGCCTCGGAACCGGATTTATCTATGGAATATCCTAAAAATGCTGTATCTGGACGAACAGGAAATCCGTGAGGAAAACTATAGATTACATCATTATCCAAAAAGACGATGGGTTCATTGTCCCGTTCACTATTAAATTGAAGTGTACCGATCCATGCCGATTCAACTGGACCACGTGTAAAATAGGGCAGGTAATGAAATCGGCAAGTTTTATGTTTGAAATGTAGGCGAATAGTGGATTCAAATTGGAATGGGACAAGATGGGGAGCAACCACAAAATCAATTTCCTCAAATACCATATTTTGAAGAACGTAAGTTATGGCCGGTTTTGCATGAATATAATTCAAGGGTTTGGGCAAGGAATAGTCATGTAAGCGGGTTCCTGAACCCCCACACATCACTACGATACGCATTTTATGGTTATAAGTAATTGTATATTTAGACCTTCTAATGGTTAGGAACCAGATATTGTAAATGTTATCATTTTCAAGTCTGTTAGGAATACCATGCACGTTGGGTTAGCCGATTTGACCAATAATTACCATTTTGTTTAATTTGTTCTTGTTCGTCCTTAGTGTAGGAGCTAAGATATAATTTTGAAAAATCATACTCCGTATCTAACATTTCCTTATATTTTTCCTGTAAATATTTCTCCGTAATTTCACTATAGTCTTCTGTAAAGAGAATGGGGCATCCTTTATATTTTTCATGTATTCCTGGATGATTTTCTATAATAGGTATGCATCCTGCCATTAATGCTTCATAATGGCGATGACAGTCAATTCCATTGCCTTCAGGTGAGATTACAAATTTATAGGATGGTAAGGATTCAAAATAGCGTGAAGATTCCATATGAGTGTTATGAATATTGTTTTTTCTAAGATTTTCAAGAAATACTAAACGATTTTTAGGAGTTTGAGAACGGCGACGAATATCCGTGTTTGGATTTATGGCACACAATACGGTAATTTCATGATTACCACGTTGTGTTTTGGAAAAATCGCCTGAGTATTGAATAATACTCCAACCCATTCCTATCGAGAATGGCACCCATTCGTCATTAAGATACTGAAATTCAGAACAATTATACAGCATTTCGTTACGTGGTTTATTAATCTGTTGCCATTCACGTAGTGTCATTGTATGATTTGTGTTTGAATAATTGCGCAATGCACGATACCTACTATGAACTTGTTCCGTAAAATGTTTGAATTGTTGATGTGTTTGAATGTAAATACTTCCATCATGAACCACATGTTCATAATGCATGTCAGGAACTACATACATATGTAGATTCATCTGCTCAAAAAGCAGTGTGTTAAAATAAATTACATCACATGCACTCGATAGATGGATGTTTGAAAACTCATTTTGAATAGAAATATTCTGGATAATGGATTTATTTAGAATATAATTTCCTGTATTCATAAGAATTTCCGAATTAAACGAAGGATTTGTCTTCATCTCAGTTTGCCAGTTTGGTCCGAGCGTTGTTTTTGTAAATACATATCCTGACAAATGGCGATAATCAAAACGGGGTTTTGCCCAACAGGGGGCTAATATGGAGGTGTCAGGAATACGATTTGACTCAATAAATTGTTTCGCAGTTTTAAAATAGTCTTCGTCGGCAAAGTTATCAGAATCAATCAGAGCAATCCAAGTATTTGACGCCTTCTTACATGCATTCAATTTATTTAGAAAGGGACCCAGTCGTGTTTCATTTGTAAAAACTTTGAGTTTTGGATGTTGAAAAGTTGCCTTAATTTTTTCTGCATCCTGACCAGTTTCATCAGATATGATGATTTCTGAAATCAACTCATTTTTTAAATATTCTGGTAAATATCTTACAAGAAATGAGTCAAATCTATTAATTGTTGGTATACAAAGGGTAAACATAGTATAATAAATATGTATGAGCAAATTCTTTAAACGTACATATTTAAACAATTTAAACTGTAAATGACCTAACAATGTATGATATAATTCATTGGAATCGCGGTCGTTTAGGGAATAGTTTATTCCGGTATTTTGCTTCAATTGTAATATCGTTAAAGAGCCCATTGCATAAGTACAGCGATGTCAAACATAACAATGATTCAATTGTTGCAATAAATGATGCTATGTTTTTGCAAATTGTAAAGAATATGGCAGTACCTTCAGCAAACATTCACTTAAGTGGATATTATCAATATCAGGAATTGGCAGAATATAAGGAACATATTCTAAGATATATAAAAACTAATTCGCAGGATACGTTACATACTGATAGAAATGAGACATTTATTGTTGGGGATTTAATGAATACGAATGTTCCAGTATATGAATATGTAATTCATATTCGGTTAGAGGATTTTGTGGACATACATGAATTTATACCGGTTGATGTACTCATCCAGGCTTTGCGAGACATTCCATTGAACGGAATAGTCGCTATTGTTATGAATAAGGCAAAGACTGAATTTGAAAAAGAATATTTAAACAAGATTTTGGAGTATTTGTCTTCCAGAAAAATTTATCCTAAAATAGAGTCAAATTCTATTAAAGAAGATTTTGCGATTATGCGCAATTGTAAGAATTTAATTTGCAGTAAAAGCACAATCTCTTGGTGTGCTGCATTTTTGTCAGAAAGAATGGAGATATGTTATATGCCTGATTATACTATTTTTAGGGAACATCAGACCATGAAGATGCCACATAAACATACTGTATTGTATACAATTTCATTAGCCTCTTAGTGTGGCAATATAATCTTCATTTGCATCTTTAATTACATAATTGTATTTTTCCAATTTTTCCAGGGCTAATTTCATTCCACTCTCTCCTAATTTATTTGCTTTATCATTTTGATATGCAGTAAAACATTCTGGTTTAAAATACCACTTTTCAAAACGAATTGTATTTATTTTGTACTTTGTTAAATCAATCATTTGAATAATTTCGGAGTCAAATCCTTCCGTATCAATTTGCAAATATTCAATTGTATGTATGTTAAATTGTTTACAAATATCATCAAATGTAATTGTCTCTGCTTGCATTTTGACCATGTCATTTTTATCACCCCAGTCGTTCATAGGAACTAAGGAGTAATTTACATCAGTATACGTATATCCATTATCTGCCTGTGATCCATAAATTCCTTTTTTGGCGGGTATTACTAGTTCAACTGTTACATTACTTTCATAATATATAGCCTTTGAAAATAGAAATACATTTGCAAATTTTGAATAATTTGCCTTAATTGACTGAATCAAATCCTTATTTGGTTCTACAAGAATAATTAAGTCCGGATTTTTTTCTTGGACGTATTTGCGAAAATCATCATTTCCATTATTTGTTCCAATTTGTATAAAAACACGTGGACTTGTCATAATTTATTATATTTAAAAATTATATGTATCTTTAAATATATGCATCAATTAGAAATGACGTATATTTTTGTTGGAAATTCGCATTTGGATAAGTTTAAACTTCCACATACTATTCCTGTAATTCAGCAATCCGGAGCATCTATACGTGGTCTTAGAAATTGTATGTCAACAACTGGACTAAATAAACAAATTATTTCCACTATTCAATCAAATCCAAATGCTACTTTAGTATTTCATTTAGGGCAAGTAGATATTGAATTTGGTTATTACTATAAGAGTGTTTTAAAAAATGAAAAACTTGATATGGAAGTATTTCAAAATGAACTAATTAATATTTTTAAAGAATTTTTATCCCCTTTATTATGTAAAAAAATAATTATAGGTGTACATGTTTCAGCAATAAAAGATTTATATCATACATTTACGGTTAACTTTAATGACACACAATGTCATATAAATAATCAAATACAAGAAACAGGTACACTAAATCCGCAAAATGATTATTCTGCATTAGGTCATATTTATAATGATACAATTGAAACAAGAAATATATATCTAAAACAATTTAATGATAAACTGTTTGAAATGTGTAAGGAATTGAATATTCTGTTTATAGATATTTGGAATGAAACAAGTTCTCAAAAATACCAGCCGGTTCATTCGGATCATCATTTAGTTCCAAATGTAGAATTGGGAGAGTTTATAATGAAACATCTTTTTACATAATTGTCGGTTTACCCCATACTTTGGAAAAATGTTCATACCAGTATTGATAGATTTCATAATCTGTTGGTGTTCCCCAACAAATGTAGGCATCAACAGGAAATACTTTTACTATATATCCTTTTTGAATAAGAACATTTAACATATCATCCACATAAAATTCTCCATTTGTGCGAATGTTTGCTTCCTGAATGGTTCTGAATCCTTCCTGAAAAATTCCGGCTTTCCTGAAAAACATTGTCCCAATAATACAATGTTCAGCACCTTCTAAATATTTTTTTACACTCACATGTTTCACAGTTCCTGATTGATCCACATCCATCCAGGCATACATATGAGGAAATCGTTTACTTGTAGGATTGTTAGTAAAACTCCATACAATTACATCAATAGCAGGATTATTTTCCAGAGCCATATAGGCATCAGAATCAAAATCTACACCGTTATCGCATGCGCTAATAAGAATAGGATCTTCTGGGTGTATATTGGCTTTTTCTATACCAATTGCACATGTACATGCTTGACCCTCTGTTGTTTCAGGGATACTAACAATAGTTGTTTTCTCTTCTGAAAAAGCTTGCTTCAAAGTATTTTCAAGAGGATATTTGCGCAAATGTTCTTCTAGGCAAATAAAAACATTGCGTTTACAGGTTGGAATACTCTGAACAGCTCTTACAATCATAGGTTCACCATTAATGTCAAGGAGCGGTTTGGGAATTGTATACCCTTTCATTTGAAACCGACTTCCCTTACCAGCCAGAGGTAGAAGTAATGTGGCACAACTTGTAGGTATTTCAGCGCGACGACGAAAATGAGTACTCCATCCACAATATTCCTGTAAGTCCCGTGGTGTTCCCCACTGAAGCATTTTTTGAATTTCAAATGGTTTTATACAAAGGCCATCGTTTACCATGGGATTATAAATCAAACTTACATAATATTCACCGTTTTTCTTGTAGGTTCCTTCAGTGTCGTTCAAAGCGTTCTGAAAATACTGAATCATTATGGCAACAGAGCGAAAATAATACGTTCCGTTAGAAGCGAATTCAGACATTCGGTTCTCTGTAAATGGTTCTTTCTCTCTTACTTCGACCACATCGCCTTCATTATTCAAACGCAGGAAAGCGTAATTATCCGTTCCCAACATATGGGGATGAAATCCCCTATAGGCGGCAATTCCTCCGTCAACATTGGCCTCTCTCATTTCTTTTAGAAATGCTGTAAAATCCCATACTGTTCCATAATCACAATAACTTACAATGACTTCATCGTCCATATTCTCGGAAATTTCCTGGAAAATTTGGGAGACAGCATATACGGGACCAAGCGAATGACCGACAATCTCGTGAATATTGATACCTTCAAACATAGTCTTCAGTCGTGATTTTAGTTTATGCTCTTGCCGCACGATTAGATGAATATCTGTGTAAGGAACACCTGGAAATAGTGAAATGACATGTGCAAGCATAGGTTTTCCATCCACTTCAATCAGCGGTTTCACTTCCTTGTAACCTGCTTCCACAAAGCGTTTTCCTAATCCTGACATAGGAATGATTACCTTCATTGTTTCTCTGTAAATTCTTCGCACCATATCCTTAGATTTTGTAGGTCACAGACAAAAGGGCTGTTCAGACCCTTATCCAGAGCCCGAAGTTGAATGGGAAATTCTTCCGTTTCAAACACATCTGTAGTTTGAGAAAATCCTGCCACTGCTTTTTCAGACCAGGCAACTTTGCTGAGTCCCTTTTCAGAATTCCAACTCTGGACTTCGCCTACTTTTTCTGTTTGTACGTGTTGAACACGAGTATAGAGTGAAAATGGTCCTTCGTAAGATGCTAACTCAGTACATTCTAGATAGTGAATCGCTGTATGGTTCATGGAAAACTGAAATCGTGTATTAATACGCAGAAAATCGGGTGTGGGTATACAGGCAACTTTGGTCTCAGAAGGTGAAAAAAGAAGATTTGCCATTCCACCGCCAATGAATCCCACTACATGTGTAGCATTCTGAAATAAATAGATTTTTTCGGACATTGTTAGTAATTCACAGAATACTTCCTGGAATCCATAGCCTGCTAACATTGAGACCAAAGCATCTTCATTCATACATCGACGTCGTGTTGTGTAATTTGTCCCAATGTTATCTGTACGGCCATGAATCCAAGAACGCCGACTAATATAAAATCGTTTCGGTGCTGACCAGGGATTTGCTTGCTTGGCCAAATGTTTCCATATATCAAAGGCTTCGTTTGAGGGAGGTAGATTGGATGCTGACTCTCCGTTTAGCGTTTTACCATGTGTTAGAGATGTGGGAACATGTAAGAATTCATAGGATACACCGTCTCTAGCAATTTCAATTGATTGAATCCCAAATAATTCCAAGGTTTCTTTTTGGAATGCAAGTGGTTTACTATAAGAAGATGGAACTAACAATTTACAGGCAGGAAAGAGTTTTCGGACTTCCATATAAAAATGCAGATATGGCAATGTATCATACAGAAAATGATAGTAATTTTCAAAATTGAAAATAAAGAAGAAATAATGACCTTTTTCCACATGAATGGGAGTAATGGATTTTTCCGTGTTTGAATCTATCCCGTTATCTGTACTCATAACAGATGGCATAGACATAATTTGTTCATCGTACATATATTTTCCATTTATTCGGCATCGTGGATAAATAGGGTCGGTTAGTACAGCATTTGTAATAAGATATGTTTCTTTTCTTCGTGTAAACTCCATGAATATAAAGATAAACAGAGTTAATCTTTATACGAAATGATTATTGCCCATCGCGTAAATGTTTTATCCAAGGATTTAGCAGAGGATATTTTTTCACAGTGCGATGGTATTGAATTTGATATTCGCGATTCTGCAGGAAAGTTAATTGTGACACATGATGCATTTCAAACCCAAACATCGGAGTATCAGCTCTTTTCAGAATTTCTTCAGTTTTGCCGACCTGATAAATTCTACATTGTAAATGTGAAAGCGGAGGGGATTGAAGAGCTAGCAATTCAGATGTTAGAAGCGGCAGAGATTCGTCGTTTTTTCCTTCTGGATTGTGGAATTCCTGCAATTATGAAACTGCATCGGAAAGGTGAAAAACGCATAGCAATTCGCTATTCCGAAGTGGAAACACTGGAAACGGTGGAAGCACTCAAACATACGGCCACCTGGGTCTGGGTAGACTGTTTTACTAAGTATATTTTACGGCGTGAAACAGCAGAGAAAATGAAATCTTGGGGTCTAAATCTGTGTTTGGTCTCACCAGATTTACAGGGTCGCCCGGATGAAATTGCCGCATATATTGATATTCTTCGCAAAGAAAAAATTCAGTATGATGCAGTGTGTTGTAAACTTTGGAACAAACTTCTTTGGGCTCATACACCCTGAGCCTGTTTACGCTCTTTCTCTTTGTCCCAATTCAAAAGTCCATGAACTTCCTCTCTGGAAAGTTCCGTATTTGCGCCACCCAATACAGCATATTGATGACTCAAATATAATTCACGAATTATATTACATTGTTGAAGAGATTTTCCAATAGAATAAATTTGCTCACCATCACTGAGGAGTGAAGGAGGTGATAATGTTAGAAATACGGCAATGTCTGGAGTAAATACTTTAATTGATTCAATTCTGCCTCTATAAATCGGTTGAAAAATAAACTCCTCTTTCCAAACATCATGAAATTTCCAGAATTGATCTGCCGCCCAAGTAACATTTGTGAAAGGTAAAGTATGTGGATGAGGCAGATAGGTTTTAAAAAAACTGGAAATAGAGGACATGGAATTTAGAATTTCTTGAATTGTTTCACCGACTAGCAGAACACCATGATTCTGAAGAAGATATATTTTTTTTGTAGGAACATATGCCGAAAATAACAGACTGGCCAAAGGAATTCCAGGACGAGCATAGGGTATCCAAATCCAGTCTTTTGGCAGTATATTTGCTGGTTTGTTTGAGCATAACACACCTAGCATAAATGCAGGATGTAAATGTACAATGATTTTATCAGGTAAACAATGAAGAAATGTCTCAATGCTGGGCTTTCCAGAACCTTTTAAAACTGTGTGAGAAATATCTTCCTGTTCAGCCTTCATGGCTATCTCAACTAAAGTTTGATCACAGAGAACCCAACCGTGTTGATTCGTAGTATCTGCTAGAAGAGCACCGCTTCTTTTGATAATTAGTTCATTGTCCTGTTTGAACGAAATATTTCCTCCAGGACCTTGAACCCAATCAGTCCATCCACCTACAAGACGGCATAAAGTTACGTACTCCGACAAGTTTGTTTCCATGTTAGAAGAATTAAAATATACTGAAGAATTCCATGGTAAGAATCTTTAAGAGATGATAAAGAATACCCCTCTTTTTGGGCAGCTTCTGTTAAATTTTCCCATTTTGCAGCCTTATTGCAAAGAATCCAAATAATGTTTCCTTCACATAATATGCTATGACTAAATGGAGTTAGTTTTTCGGTTAATCCTGGTACATTCAATCCAATATGAATACCAACACGAAGAATAAGTGTTTCATCATTTGCTGGACAAATATTGGAATATTGAATCCAAATATTTGCATTTTGTTTTTGAGGTTCTATGAATTTATGAAAATCAGGTTGTCGTAACGCCATTGTTTTACGAACAGTGTCTTCAGAAGTTCCACGGTGCTGTGTATCTCGTTTAATTTTCCAAAACTCTTTAAGAGCTGGGTCAGTGTCCATATATATTTTTAAGTCCATAAGACTACGAAGAGAATCAAGATATAATGTATGAAGACCACAAAAGATGGTAAAATTTTTTGACTCCACATATTCGGGTTCAGTGAATTTACCCGATATATGGTCATAATCCACTAGAAATACATCATGTCCAAGTCGTAATTTATATGCATCTGTAGAAAGTTTCTCCAAATGATTGGCTTCGGGATGAAGATGTGTAAAATTTTGATATTCTTTGGCACCCCGTTCCCATTTGTGATATCGATCTGTTTCAAATAATAGTGTTTTATCAAAAGGTAATGTTTCTTGAATAAGTTTAGCAAATGATGATTTTCCTGACGCACTATCACCGCAGATAGAGATTGTAAAACATTTTGATAAAAGGAGAGTGTAGGGAATGTCTACACGATGAATTTGTATTCCACAAGTTTTTAAATATTCAT
>JACCDO011051768.1_pt1 | contig 14348 bp, 11 predicted proteins | sample 7446101 | NCBI WGS metagenome assembly JACCDO01 (sample SAMN15323440, study PRJNA562643) | freshwater metagenome | isolation source: river surface water | place: USA:Blue River Watershed | collected 2017-08-16
AACTGGTGATGAAAAACGACGTGGCATGTATTCTACATCTAGATATATGGCTGGAGACTTAGGCATAATGTCTCAAATGGAAAGATTAGGAAATCATCCATTAGGTCCAATTGCTGCTATGAAAGCAATACAGCAAAAGTTTAGCGGAAGACTTTATAGAGGAATATTAGCGGGACAAACACAAAATGCATTACCTAAGCATATAGAAAAAGCAATACTTCAGGCAAAAGAAACTGGAGATTGGAGCAAGCTACTAGGTAAAGAATTCATAATGCGTAGATCATCTTGGAGTAAAGACAAGATGATTGCTAACTATTTTGCAAAACGTGGAGCTGATCCAGGATCAATATTATTAGAGGCTTCAGTTAGAAATAGAAACATTGTTCCAGCTGGAGACCTATTCCCTAAAAGAGTATTTAGAGCACCATATGGTCAAGACTACCCAACAGGAAAATTTGGCGGAGGACTAGAAAGACCTGAACAAGAAGCAATTTTTGGTGGTAAGTTTAAGATTGTTGGTTATAAAAATGGTGCACTTCAAATTGAAACCATTGCGGAAGCAAGAGCAATGGGTGGTCCAGTTAATGCTGGACAGCCTTATGTGGTAGGAGAAAAAGGCCCAGAGCTTTTTGTACCAAGAAACAATGGCGGAATAATTCCAAATAACAAAATACAAAAGTTCCAAAAAGGCGGAGAGGCTAAATCTTTAGGCTTAATGTCAACAGTTGGCTCAATTGGTGGATCAATTGGCGGAGGAATGATTGGTCAATCGGTTGCTGGACCAGTTGGCGGAATGGTAGGTTCAATTGCTGGAGGCTTCTTGCCTCAATTGCTAGGAATGCTAAAGAGCAGAGAACTACTAACTGCTGCTCAACTATTTAGTAAAACCAATCTAGCAATTGGAGGAACTGTTGCAGTAGTAGGAGCTTTGTATGGAGTTTATAAGAAATACAATGAGGAGTTAAAAACACAGGCCCTGGGATTTGGCCTTACATCAGAGGCGGCAGCAAAAGCAGGATTAAAATATAACGATTTAAATGTAACACTAAAAGAAGCAATAAAGAACAACGAGGCCTTGGCTGAAAAGAATAGATTAGTTTATGCAAGTATAACAAGTGCTGGAACGCCATTAAAGCTTACAATTGAAGAGTATAGAAAGCTCAAAGAAGAAGTTAAGTCAACCATGCCAGAATTAATAAAGCTTGTTGATCAAACTAAGTCTAGAGATATTGGCGATTTAGCAATCAGATTAAAGACTATGTTTATGCAAGCAGGAGAAGCAGCAGATGAAGCAACAAAGAAAACCTTTGCTTTAATTGCAGCATCAAATAAGACTGGTCTAGCAGGGTCCGCTATAGGAACAAGCCAGTTTGCATCTATACAAGATCTTGAAACCGCTGCTGCATTTAGTGTTAGATCATTTACTCAGGCGGAAGCAACAGGAAATTCAAAGGCATCTTATGCGGCATTACAGTCAGCTATTAATGGAATAAATGTTGGCATTGATGAAATTATGCGTAAATCAAAAGGTAATCTTACATATCAAGAAGCTACTGCACAGCAGTTTGAAAAGATAAATTCTTTGGCTGGAAATCAAGTAACTTTGAGCAATAATACTTTAACTCAAGTTAAAAAACAAATGCCAGAGCTAGGCAAAATATTAAATTCAACTGACTCCATAAGATCAGTTTGGCAAAAGTACCAGTTAGTTATTCAGGGCACAACTGTTGATTTATCTGTTCTATCAGATGCAGGAGTAGATGCACTTTATAAGATGAATGCTGCTATTGAGACAGGTGTAAAGGCAAGCTTAAAAAATAATCAGCTCAAGGGAGCCTATGACTTACTTGGCGTTCTGCAAGATCGTCAGGCAAAACTACAAAAAGCTTCTGCTGGAGCTTCAGCAAAACAACAAATTGATTCCAGAAAACAAATAGAAGCTCTACAAAAACAAATAAAATTAATTCAAGAAGAAGCTAGTGCACGTAAAAAGGCTCTTCAAGAAAAACAACAAGGTGAAAGTTTTAGTCTTTCTATTCAAAAGAAGCAGCTAGAATATCAGGATGCACTGGCAGCAGGAGATATGTCTCGTGCAGCACAGGCACAACTTGATATAAAGGCTATGAGCGGAGAAAGACAAACTGAGCTAGCTATGTCTGCAATTGATACCAGAGCTGAATCACAAATTGCTTTACTTCAAAAACAAATTGACGCATTAAATGATAAAAATCAAAAGCTAGCTGACAGCGCATCATTAGCTGGTTCTGCTTTAGACAAAGCCGTTCCTAAGATTAATTCTTTAACTGCTGCAATGGAATCGTACACAAACCTACTTGTAGGAATTCAGAGAAAGCAAGCTGAAGGAAAAGAAATTCCTGCATCAGATTATGCTGCACTATATCAATTATTTAAAGATCTTCAAAAAGAAGTTCCAGGTCTTAATATTCCTGGATTAAAGACAACAAAAACATCTGTATTAACTGGACAGCCTATGCAATTAAGTCCAGCAGAAATAGGAAAACAAATAGCAGATTCTCTTAAAGGTGTATTTAAGTCTAAAGAATATATGGATGCACAAGCAAAATATGCTCAAGATTTAGCATTTGGACAAATACTAAAACCATCAGCAGGTGCAACTGCAACTATAGGGCCAGATCCAAGAACAATTAAATTAAAGGTTCCTCGAAAAGCAAGGGGCGGAGTTGCTGAAAAAGGCATGCTATATTCATTTGGAGAAGAAGGCAAAGAATACGGTATTCCTACTACCGATATGATGATATTAAATAACTTTCAAAGCAAGAATTTAGATGCTAAATTTAAGGTTCCTAATATGGCTTACAGTATTAATAATCAGCAAAAAATGTCTGGCGTACAAGATTCTTATACAGTAAATAATTATATTACTGGAACTGATTTAAATGTTGAACAATTATCCGAAGCAATTACAAGAAAAACTATTGCAACTATTAAGGATATGAAGTATAATAAAAACGTTACAAACGGAAGGCCAGGAGCGAGGTCAGTATAATGAATATGCCTAGAGGATCCATTTTGTGGATAAAATCAGGAGGAGTCTATTACAAGGTTTCTGAACACAACCGCTCTGAATTTACAATTAACCCACAAAGAATTGAAAAGACTCAGCGCATGTCTAATGGAACTTTGCGTAAATTTTTTATTGCGGATAAAAGAACTATTAATCTTTCTTGGGATATGCTTCCACATACTTCAGCATTAACAGTTGATGGCGGCTGGGGGGCAAAAGATTTAAGAGACTTTTATTATGGTACAGGCGGACAGGGAACTTTTGATATAAAAGTAAACCTTGCTACAAATGGAACAGATCAGTCTTCTTCAGGATTTGAGGAGTATACAGTATCTATAACTAGCGCATCTTTTGTTGTCCTTAAGCGTGGGATTGAACCACACTGGAGCGTAAGTTTATCAATGGAGCAGGTATAATGCCTACAGCTTTAGAAAATGTTTTTTACAATAATACAACCATAAAGACAGAGGTCGGCTGTACTATTGAATACAATATGAACCTAATGATTGACGGAATTACTGTAACATCAGCAACAGCAGACTCTGCATATATTAGTGGAATTACAGGATGGTCAACAGATAAAGCCAATCCATTTAAAAAACTATTTCCAGTAGATGCAATTGTTAAAGGATTTAGACCATTATATCCTGGAGCTAAATACTTTGTTATGTCTGAACCAAATAGCACCTACCTTCCTTTTAGAACTGTATCTTATACTGGCGAAGGCAAAAATGCTAATGCATCTGGTGCAAAGCCAAGAATTTACTATCCAGGAATTACAACATCTTATAAGTACTGGCTTAGCGCAAAGGATGCTGATGTTGATCTGACGGTGCAATATTTACAGACAAGCACCACTTGGACTGCAGCTGGAAAATATGGAAGTATTCCAACTGGCAATAAAGCAGCATTAGCAAATAAAATTGTTGTAAGCTTTGAAAAATTTCATGCCCTACCTACTCAATATAGAATTACTGTAACTCCAGTATCTGGATCCGCAATAACAACTACTTATGCTGCTCCGCCATCTACTGGTATGGTTAATCATTATTGGAACGGAACTAACTGGAGCACAACATCAATCTCAGAGCCATATTCATTTAGCGAACCACAATCTATTAAGTCTATTAGACTAGAGGCAACAAACCCAGACGGCGGAAAGTATGTAGGAGTTATTGAAATATCTGCAAGATGGGTAAAGGACATATCACCAGATATAGCATCATTTGATATCACAAAAGAATCATCTGCTTCTTCAGAGGATTTATTGCCAGTTGGAACTGTCACCGCTAACTCTTTTGATCTCCAGCTTGTTAAATATAATCAGTCTAATCTTCAGATAATTAACTATAATAGAGATGCGGCATGGACAACAAATCCAAGCACTGCAAATGCAATATACATGGTTAAAAATGCTGAACTTAAGCCATACTTTAAAATCTTTCATTCCTCTGGCGCTTTAGGCACATCTCCTAATCAATACGATAAAAGTTATCAGGGAACTTATTTTATTGATAGCTGGTCAATTAATGAGGTTGGTGAAACAAACCTACTAGCAATTGACGGATCTAAGTATTTAATGGAAACACTATGCCCAGATTTATTATGTGAAGACTTTCCTGTAACAGCAATTCTAAGAAACCTTTTAGATTCAATTGGCTTTACAAACTACAATTTTAACCTTGCAACAAATGAAACATCAATTCCACAGATTAAATATTGGTGGACTGAAGATAGTTCTACAGTATGGGAATCAATACAGGAATTATGCAGAGATATACAGATGAACGCTCTGTTTGATGATGATAACATATTGCAATTCTATAGTAGAGATTACTTATATGATTCTTCTCGTTCAGCAGCATGGAATTTTTATTATGCTCAAGAAAATTCGGCTCTTCCTAATATAATAGATTTTAATAAAAAAGAAATTGCATCTGCCAATATGGTTAAAGTTTTATGGCAAACACCACTTACGTCAAATTATGTAGGAACTTCTGGATTTTTATGGGAATCCCCTACTTCATTTTTAAGTGCTGGAGCTTTAAAAGAAGATATTACTGCAATCAGCGATGAGTTTACTATTGAAATATCAGCAACAGATACTTATAGCATACAGCAATCATTTTATAATTTTGCAGGATACATATTAGTAGATGCAGAGGTAATTGAGTTTGATGCAATAGGCTATGATTTTACTGCATTATCTGATGGACTAAAACAACATGTTTGGATAGGATCAGAATCAGACGTAAGTAAATATAGAGCACTTGCTAAGCCTGGTTATGAGGATCCACTTAAGCCAGCAGAAACAGCATATTTTAAGCCAAGTGGTAGATATAGAGTTAAAAAAGATCAGTATGATAATTTAGTTGGTAGAGGAGCTTTAGGAACTAAAGCTGCAGCACATTCTGCTTCTGTTGCTAAACTTGAAGGTTGGACAGGAAAGTTGGTGACACAGGTATGAGTTTACCAGTAATGGATGGAGGCGGAGGAAACGATGTAAATCTTAATATTCCAGTAATAGCTTTTAAAGAACAACCTACAGCAACATCTTTAGAGACAGTAGTTGCTTATGATGATGTTACTATAACCTATACAATACAAGAAATAAATTCAATTACTAAATCTAATATCGGGTCTGAAGTTATTGTTGTTAAAAATCCTGGCGATACACAAATTTTATCTGGATTAAAGGAAGGCTCAACATATGTTATTACTGCTCAAGCAAGCTCTGGCGGCAATTTAGGAAATCAACAAATACTTCCTCCTTATACATTAAGTAAAGCTTATGCATCAGGTGGTCTTAGCATAACAAGTTTTACTGCTAATCCCAAAGAAATTAAATCCGCAAAATCTTATTTAGAGCTTTCATATTTAGGCAATAATCCCAAAGAATTTGTATTGGCTTATAAAGAGTTTTCTGGTATTAACATTCCTACAATTACTGCAGGAACTTCAGTATATCTTCCAGAAAGTGGTAAATTTTTAGATCAAAAATATAGCGAAAGCTATTACACATTTGGAACCAGTTTATTTTTAGAAAATAATTCTGATAAACCAAATCAATCTGCTGGAATAGGATTTTTTGTTAATGATTCTGGAAAAGCTGGATATATGGTTTTAATTGAAAGCACATCACTATCTGCCTCAAAAGATAAAAAATCTATTAGAATAGTTAAAACATCAGAATATGGTGGCATAACAGAATTAAATAGTTCTCAAAAATCTACTTCAACGACCTTTGATGGTGTGTATGGGGGAAGAGCATATGTAATAGATGTAAAAGTAAAAGTTTTATCAGATGAAGTAACTATCAATGTATTTGTTAATGGATTTAAAATAACTGCTACAGATAAAACTGTTATTACAAGTAGTAAGAAAAGCCCCATACTGTTACCTACAAAAAATATATCTTTAGCAGTATTTAAAGGTAAAGCATTTTTTGATTATGTTTATGGAACTTCTATAACAAAAGAAGAATACGAATCAGTTGAATATAATCCAAATTTTTATCAAGGACAATTTTCAAATGACACTTTATCAACGGCATATGGAAATCTTTTATATAATGCTAATAACGCTGATGATGAAAACTATAAGGCAAAGAATATTATTGAAGAGTTTGGATCGGTTGTAAGAGAAATCATTCGTGTTAAAACTAAGTTTGATTCTCGTCCAGCATTTCCAATTAAATGGTCTACTGGATCAAACAAGTATGCAAAAATTATAGGACAGACTCTATCAAGTTTTGGCGGAGAAGCCTATGTTTTAAATAATACTTCTACAACTATTCCATTGTCAGATGGAGCAACATCTTCATTCTATGCATTTGGAAATGATATTGGACAGTCTGGTGAATTAGAATACTCAACAGATGAATCAGATTCTTATAATTTTAAAGAACCAGTAATATTTAAATCTTCGTGGCTTCAAAATGAAAGCGATGTTAAAAGTTTAGCTAATTGGATTAAAGATAAAGTTATTAACCGTGGGGCGGTAGTTCAAATGAGTGTATTTGGAAATCCACTTCTTTCGGTTGGAGACATAGTATCAGTAAAATATCCATATCAAGGATTTAGCGGAACAGAAAAATTTATTATAACTTCTATATCTCATACATATAATCAAGGACTGGAGACACGTATCACTTGTAGAACCTTATAGTTCTTAAAATGGTATAATAAAAAAATGACTAAAGAGCAAAAGCCAAGTAGACTACCTAAGGCAAACGTTGTCCAAGGCAACTTACCCGTACTAGATGAAAACAATCCAGATGCTCTTTTTATTTCCCCAAATAAATATCTTAAAGTAAAAGGTGGATCTCTTTCTAGCGGGTTTGATAATTATCTAACTGGAATTTCTGGATTAGAAACAGGCGGAACTACCCTCAATTCTATTTTGTCTACCTCAAATAAGGTTATACCTGTAGTGCCAGCAAAAGAAGACACAGTTGATCTTACAGATATAGAAAGTATTACCTATGAACAATATTATGATTCTGTCAAAAATCTTATAAAATACAAGGCTATTGTTAAAATTAGAAACTCAAGCATAAATAAAACAAATGTACAGGGGGTGGATGCAAGGATTTACAATCCTAATGCATAATATGATAAAAGGTACCTATATATTTTATGAAGATGGTAAAGAAATTTATCGCTCACAAAACCTAATTACAAAATTTGGAAAAAGATTTTTAACTAATTTTATTGCTGGAAATGTTGAAGATGCGTCCAAAAACTTGGCTTTTGGAATAGATTCTACTGCAGCAATAGTTGATGATACACGATTAGGATTTGAATTTTATCGTGTTCCAGTTTTATTAAACAGCACAGATATTCAAACTGTTGGTTCATCAACAACATATTCTGTAGTATATAAAGCAACAATTCCACAGGAAGTATCTGGTGTGATTTCAGAGGTTGGATTATATCCATCTAATAGGAGATCAATAAATAATTTTGACAGCAAGTTTATAACTGACTTTAGTAACTTTTTAGACTGGACAGACGGTGACGGATTCAATCCTTTATCAGAAGCAACTGGTGCAAAAATTGGAGATAATGTTTTAACCATGTCTTCTGATGCTACTTCTGCAAATGAATATACCTCCAGTATATCCCTTGATATATCTGGATATAGTAATTCAGATTCTATAAGATTAGCTTACTATAAAAATGAAGCTGATTTACAGAGCATTACTTTAAAGATGTACAGTTCTGATACAGATTATTATTCAACAATAATTACCCCAACTTCTGGAACTGGATATAGAGTAACTGATGAAATTTTACTTAGTAGCTTTTTTTCTGGGCCAACTGGATCACCAGACAAATCTCAAATAAATAAAATAGGAATTGTTGTAACTCCAACTTCAGGCAATTCAACAAGTGTTGGATTAGACGGACTAAGAATTAATGATGAAGATACCTTCGACCCAATCTTTGGACTAATAAGCAGATCGGTACTTAGTACACCGCTTACAAAATTAAACGGAAGACAAGTAGACGTAGAATATAAGTTAGATTTGAGTTTCTAAAATGGCATATGAAGATCTGTTAAAAGATACGTCTCAATATGTTGAAAATGGAGATTATTTTCTTTTAACAATTACTGATTTAGATCCTGGACAATCTTATCCTATACAATTTAGATGGAAAAGAAAAGATGGTTCTTTTAGCGTATGGTCTGCAGTAAGGTCTATAGCTACACCAGGATTAGGTGTTCCTAGCGAACCAACTTTATTATCCACCGATGTTATTGGCGGAGCAGGGTTTATAAAAGTAACATGGGGCGGGACAGTTCAATCTGGATCAGTAATACCAAATTTGGATAGAGTAGATGTACATATCTCTGGTACCACATTCGGAGATGGAACTAAACCAGCTGGATCATTTAAGACTTCTGGAACTCAAACATTTGTAGCAGCTCCTGGAATATATATTGTTCAATTAAAAATAATTAGTACAAATAAAACAGAATCTTTCTATAGTACAGCACGTACAGTAACCGTTACAAGCCCTGCAGAGCCCGTAGAGACACCAACACTGCCTACAGGACTATCTGTATCCCCAGCACCATTTGCAGTAGCAGTTAATTGGAACGGATCTTATTCAGGAGCAGATTCATTTTTAGGATTTAAATCAATTAATATTTATGCAGTGTCATCTGATTTAGGCTCAACAACAACATCTGGAATATCAGAATCAAATTTAGTGGGCAGCCTAACAGTTAATGATACAACTAACAGAATAAATGTTGGGCTTGATAACTTAAAACAGGCATTATCTTTATCATCAATATCTGATGCATATATATCAAATATATTTTTTTACTATGTTTCAGTAAATAGAAATGATGTTAAATATGGTTCACCAACTTATACTAGAATTAATTCAACTTCAGTAAATCCAGTAAAAGCAAACTTAGTAGATTTAGAAAATGGAGTAATATCTATTGAAAATTTAGTGGCTGGGAATGGATCATTTTCATCTTGGCTTAGAGTTGGTTCAGCTGGTGGAGCAAGAATAGAATTAAGCGGCACTAACAGTTTTACTAATGGTGGCAATACAGTTAAGAGGGGTCTTACTGCATATTCTAGCGGTAGTACAGAGACATTAGGTTTTGATTTAGCCACAGGAGCTCTTTCGCTAAAAGGATCTTTATCAGCAACATCTATATCAACATCTTCTGGTAAATTCTCTGTAGACTCCAATGGCATAATGTCTGCATCAGATGGATCATTTACTGGCACTATTACTGCAAGTGGTGGGTCAATAGGTGGAATTACAATTGCAGCAGACGGACTACAGAATTCTGGAAATACATTTAAGATTGATAGTTCTGGACAAATTAGATCTGGCTCTTCTACAGGTGCAGCAGTTGTAATAAAACCTAGTGATGGTTTATTTCATAGTTTAGATGGCGGTGCTACACAAAGCGGCAAATTAACTTTAAGTCCTTCTGGGAATAGTATAATTGGTGGATGGATAATTAATACAGATAGTTTATCTGCATCAAATGGATCAGTTTATATTAGTTCGGCAGGAACATCAAATGACTCAATAAGAATTCAAGCTGGAAGTAATTTTACACTTCGTGCAGATGGAAGTTTTACTGCATCATCTGCGACTATTACTGGAACAGTAAATGCTATAGGTGGATATTTTGGAGGAACCACTAATCGTTGGTCAATAGATTCTGATGGTATAGTTTCAAGTGGTTCAGCTAGAATAAAGATAGGTGATTACACAATAACAAGCGTTTCTAATACCGATCTTACAATATCTCAAGAAAGTAATGGGTATAATTTATTAAAAACAGAATCAGTATCTGGTGCTGATGATCCACTAAGAATACTATTAGGAAATGCAACAAGACAGGTAGAAGTTGTTAAGTCTGCACAAATATCAGGAAATGGAACCACTGCTTCAGAAGGAACCAGCCCACTTGCTATAAGTGCTTATAGGTCTGGCGGATTAAGAAATATGTATACAGTGTCTTCAGGAAATCTAGTAAGTGGTATATATCCAAGCGCAAATGTTGGAGATGTTTTATTAGTATATAGCGCAACTCAAGGAATTTAATAATGCCTATATATATAAAAACTTCCGATGGATTTAGATCAGTAATTTCAAATTTTTTAAAAACTTCAGATGGCTGGAGAAAAATAGTTAGTGCTTACTTAAAAACTGCAGATGGATGGAGAAGTTTATTTTTATCTTCTGTAACTCCATCTGTTGAATATGATGCAAGCATAGCTCAATCTACAAATGCAACAACCTACCTTGTAACACTAACAGGCACAAACTACCATTGGAGCAATGCAGATACATTATCTTATAAATTTGAACAATCTATTGACAATGAAGCTACATGGATAACATTGGCATCTGGAACAGCAACTAATCCTTCTTCTGGATCAAGCAATACTTACATATATCAGCTAATCGATAATCTTTCTGATGTTACTCCCAACATACAAAACTTATACAGGTTTGTTGTTACGGGAACTAATACAACATACAATACGTCTTTTTCATCTACAAATAATATAACTTCAGTATATGGTCCAGAAAATATAACAATAACTAGTCCTGGGAAAAGCTATAATTCAGTAGATCTTGATTGGACAAATACCGCTGCTCCTAATGCTCAAAAATATTTGATTTATTATAAATTATCTACAGATACATCATATACATTTTCAAAGGTAATTGCAAATACTTTTACAACAGTAGATTTATTATCTAGCAGTACAGAATATAATTTTAAAGTTGTTCCAATTACTGGAGTAAGCAATACTTATAAGGGGTATAGAGGTAATGATTCTAATGTTTTAACTATAACAACAGATGCTCCAGCAGTACCAACACAGCTTACTTCACCAACTATTACTGGAACTGGACAAGCTTTTTCTTCAATTAATGGAACTTCTGGAACTTATCAATCTGGAACTTATCAATCTAAAACAAGTTACATCGGCAGAACTATTTCTTCAATCCCACCAACAAACGGGAGTACAACTGGCCTGGGTTCTGCTGGGTCTCCTCCGTATAATATTACACAAGATGATGTTACTACACCAAATTATTATTTTTATTATGTTGATGCAGTGACTGCAAATGACGGATCTACAGTTTATTATTATTATAGTTTAGCTATAGAAGGCATAATAGGATCTCCAATAATAGATAATTATAATAGATCTGTGGCAAGCGGTCTAGGAACAATGACTCCAGATTTAAATTCTTTTATGAATCCAAAATCATACATCTATAATTTGTCAGCTAATGGATCTTCATGGAGTGTTAATGGATCAGTTGCATTAAATGCATCAGCTGTTTCTGGAACCAATCCATATACATATCCACAACAATCAGTTGAATTAGGCGGTAAAACAGATGTTACATTAGCAACTAGTTTTCCATCTGGTCCAGATGGTTTAGGCCTAGTATTTTGGTCGACAAGCGGCGGATCTTGGTGGGCTTCAACAGTAAATAGAACAGCATCAACTACAAATAAATATGTTTATTATACTCTTAGTACTGTATGCGACTCAGCAACAGGAACATCTACAGATAATTGTAGATCAGAAACAGTTATAACAAATGTATGTACTGCAGGACAAGGAACTATTAATAACAACTGTGGTCCAGCAGTTCCTACATGCCCAGAAAATGGAATAGGAGATCAGGTAAATAAGTGTAGAACCAGATCTGTTCCTACTTGCCCAGAAAATAGTACAGGAAATTCATCAGTAAAATGCAATACAAGATCCGTATCTTCCTGCCCACAAAATAATACAGGAAATTCTTCTGTAAAATGTAATACAAGAATTGTGCAGTCATGTCCTGACAATGGTATTGGAAGCACATCTTCTAATTGTAAAACTAGAACAGTGCAAACGTGTCCAGCAAATGGTTCTGGTAGTCCAGGAAGTTATTGTAATATTAGATCAGTAACCTCTTGTCCAGATAATGGATCTGGAAGTTCGGGAAGTAATTGTAAAACAAGGACAGTAAATTCACAAACCTGTCCTAATAATGGAAATGGTAGTACATCATCAAACTGCAAAACAAGAACTGTTACTACATATACTTGTCCAACAGGTTATAGTTTAATTGGAACAAATTGTTATCAAAATGCATTTCCGTATGCAGTAACTGCTGCAACTGCAACTAATACAACAGTATATGATAGTTATGTTACAACAAGTACAACAGTTTATGATTCAAGTGTTTCAACCAACGTATATGACTATCCATCTACAGCAACCGTATATGATAATTATCAAACTAATACATATTATGACTCTACAGTATCAACAACAGTTTACGATTCTACGGTTAATACTACTGTTTATGATGGAACTGTAGATGTTTATCCTGGAAATGTTCCAACATCAACTACTGTTTATTATAAATATGGTTGCACTATTGGTCCAGTAACACAATACGGTGGAACCCTACCACCAAATTGCTCTAATGAGTCATCTACTGTGACTGTATATAATACTGATATACGGACATTAATGGCAGATGGGTCGAATGTATATGTACAAAATACTGAAAATGTTTTATCTAATGAAGAATTTCCTTCAACAATTGGTGGTATTTCTGTCACCACTTCAGGAAATAATATATCTACAACACTATATTCTAATACAAGTAGATCTTCATCAATAACAACTAAAACCTATACGGCCTCAAATCCAAATAAAGTATCTGGATCTGGAGCTAGCTACTTTGGTATAATTAAAACCCCACCTGGTTCCAGCGGAGGCACCCAATTTGATGATTTAAATATCAGTTAATTATAGTAGACAAATTTTATAACATAGGTTATAATATGTATAAAGGAAAAGAAAAGGAAATAAATAAATGGCAGAAGAAGATAAGACACCTATTAAATTAGCATTTATATTAGATGGAGAGGTTGCAGACGTGCTTCATACTGATGAAAGGCTAGCAGCAATTTTTACTAGCAATCCAATCGTTATAGATGTTTCAGAAAGATTTATTGAAGATCCACTATCTGTTGCTACTGGTGCTAAATATAATGCTGAAACTGGAGAATTTACCGAGCCAGAGGTTCTATAATGTCAGAAAAATCTGCATGGCAATTATGGAAAGAAAAGCAAGCTGGCGATACAGTAAGACCTTGGGATTTAATTAATCCAAAAATTGAAAACGTAGATAAAGAAACATTTAATGATAGATATAATTTATGTAAAAAATGTCCTTCTTTTTTAAAAACTACTGGACAATGTAAAAAATGTGGTTGCTTTATGGGACAAAAGGCTAAGCTTCCACATGCTGAATGCCCTCTAGGTAAATGGGGCGCTATAAGAGATGTGCCTGATTTTATTTAAAAAGGAGATAAAATGGAATTAACCAATGAAGAAAAAATAAATATTGTAACGCAACACGTAAGATCTGTTGCCTCAAATATTTATAATTTACAGATAAGTTTAATATCTGAAAATGCTGTAGAGCCTATTAATCAAGATAATGTGCAAAGATTAAATGAACAAATGTCAGTTGAGACTTCTAAAATGGAAGCACTCGAATCAGAGCTAACCAAACTAAAGGAATAAATAAAATGGATAAAGCAGAGCTAGTAATTACAGCATTGCAACAGCGTATAGGAGAAATTGTTTCAAATTATGAGACACAAGTTGCTATTTTACGTGCCGAAGTAACACAACTAATGGAAGAGAAAAATGCTAAGGAAAAAGCAATCCAAGAGTATTCAGACTCACTTAGTAACGCAACCAACTAATTTTCCATCGGGCCTT
>JACCDO012190531.1_pt1 | contig 14347 bp, 9 predicted proteins | sample 7446101 | NCBI WGS metagenome assembly JACCDO01 (sample SAMN15323440, study PRJNA562643) | freshwater metagenome | isolation source: river surface water | place: USA:Blue River Watershed | collected 2017-08-16
CGTATGATACTGCAGGCGCAGGTATTGGTATTGCAGATGGTTCAAATATTGTCGGTTATTCAAATTATATCATTCTTGAGACCCGCATGAACGATCCTACGACCGGTTTAACAACGGTGGATCCGTTTGGTGGCACGGCGACAATTAACAATAACTTCTTGGATGGCGCAACAACGTATACAGGCAGCTGCATTAATCTGAATCGGCAGACACAATTTGTCTTCCGAGTTATTACTCGTGAAATGGATGCGACAAGCCGTTTGCGACCTGATAACTTAAATTAAAACGATTGCAAGCCATTGCAGCAAACACGCGGCCTGAGCACAGGTGATAAACCCATATATTAGTAAATGTCTTCTGGGCAACAAACAAATGCCAGAATAGATTTACAAGCAAGTAAGGGTGTCATTTGGGGCCAACAAACTCCTATAGATACAAGCCGCAGGCAGTCAACAACGCCACAAAATGCTCTAGATCGACTCCCATCACAGCGCCCGGTTCAACTCTTTACCGTTGATCCAAGTCGTTATATTGGCCCAAATGCAATACCATTACCACGAGAAAAGACACGTGATTTTGATAAAATACCTCCAACACATTTACAGAAATATATAAACTTTTGCGCAGAAGCTGGCCGGCGAGGTTGTGCAGCATTTGAGGATGAAACATTTAGGAAGATATGTGGTATTTGCACAGATCCAATTGGCCCAGGTGATGTCGCTGGTCTCTATATTAGCGAAAACGATCGAGCAAATCAGACGGACCCGCAAACAGGTAAACCATATGATGATATACGACCAACATTTGGTACATGTCCTTATAAATCATTTACAGTCACAGGCAGTCAATGCAAAACGCGTAAGGAGGCTGAGAAATGTATACGAGAACAAAGTCGAGATCCTAGAGTTACAAATCAATTAGCTCCTGAGCGGAATATTAATAAAAACTGCGCAGTCAATCTTGAAACAGGCGAATTGAATTATTTTCCTCGCCGTGATCCTCGCGGATCGACTGAACTACTTCTTGGAGGCAAAGGACAAGTTGTTGTTCGTAATAATAATACTATAATTGCAGACGGCAATTTAGAAGATGGTGTACGTGTTCGCATACTAAATCCAACAGAAGGTTTAATTATTTCCCTTTCCGTAACTGGAAAAGAAACAACAACAGCCATTTCTGGTGTCCTAATTGGTCCAACAACACGTGGTCCATACGTAATTGATATATCAAAAATTATTGATATTGATGAAATTACTGGACTCACACCTCGTCGTCAAGGTTTTATTAATATAGAAGGTGATGTAAATAACCGTGTATTTCGTATAATACCAGGTGTTGGTAAAAACAATTTAAAACTGAGTTTACGTTTACCACTTACATTTTTAACGACACCAAATCCAGTGATTCGTACACCAGAGTCAATTCGCCAATTAGGGATGGAGGTTTGTCGCAACCCTGCTTCTCGTCCTGGAAACTACTCGATTGATTGCCTTCGCTATCTCTGGTCGATTAATGGATGTAACCCTAAAGGACGAGGATACCCTCGCGATCTTAAAACAGCTCCTGCCCTTTTATGGGATGATAATGCACAACCTCGTTCCTTTGAACAAATTGATGAATACTTGCGTAATATCTCTGCATTAGCACATAGTGGTGTAGGTGCTGAGGGGCGTCGTGGGGGTGCTGCGGAAATACGCTCTGCGGTGGCATTTTGTTTGGGGGGTGAAGGAGAGGCGCCTTTGCCAAATGGGCTTGCTGTACAACAAACAGTGACAATACCACCACCTCCACTTCCGCCGGCTGATGGTCTGAAAGCTCGTGTACAAGGTCGCCCAGCAACAATTCGAGATTGGTTAGGAAGTGCTGCACAGGCGTTTAATAGATTTATGAGTGGAGATGATGGGCGGCGTGGTGGTCTTCCAGGGCTGCAATAAGAGTGTGGGATAGTTTGGTCTTCCTTTTCCAGTCATTTAGTAAGATGTTTGCAGCCCTTGCTTCCGCCATGGAAGATCCTGCAATAGAACCACAACAGCCCAAGGCGGAGCAGCGGCCGCGGCAGCGCCAACGGCGAAGTACAAAGGCGCATACAGTCAAAGAGGCCATTCAGGATTTATTACCTGATCCACTCGCTGTCTTACAGGCAAAGGATGAATTCATTCAATCTGCCGCTGCAGCTGCGAGAGCAGCAAAAGAGCTTGCAATTGTGACAATCTTACAAAATGCGGCGCCTGCGCCTGCTCCTCTGCCAAACACAGATGCTGCAACTGCACCTGCTGCAGAAGCAAAAAAGGGTCTGCAACTTCTATCACCTGAACCCCCGAACCTGCCTGCCGTTCGCCCTGGACTCACTGAGCTCCGCTCGAAATTTCATCAAGCCGTTCAACAAGGAAATACATATCTTTCGCCTGAAACCGTCCATCTTTCCTTAGGACTAACAGGAGGTACAGCCTCTGTACCAGAACCTGCAATTAAGCCACAGCCTAATTTTCAACTCTTTGCTGCAAGAACACAGGAAGTTCTGCGACCCCAAGCCCTAAAAGACGGTGCAGTCGGCGCAGTTACAGGTGTTATGGATGCTGTCAAACAGCCCATTGATAAACGCACAATAGCTGCAACAGATCCTATTCTGCAAAATCTAACCCCTAATCGCCCGCCAGAACAGGCATTCGAAAACTATAATTTTTGCAGTGAAATGAAACGTGGCACTCTAACACCTTCTGTTCCACTTAAATGTATTCAAGAGCGTTTTATTACTGCTGGAGGTAAACAAACAGGTGCACTCTTCCCTGCTGCAAAAACACCTGCATATTACACCTTCTATTCACAACCCACATTTGGCGATATGCTTCTACTCATTGATCGTGTTATTACTAAATTACAATCATCCAATAAGGCTGAGCAGGCTGTGGCTCGTTATCAATTATATGGTGATATAAGTCCATTGAGACCTGCTGACGCGGGTGCCGAGTTATTTATTCGTGTTGGTCCGCAGAGGATGTTGATTCGCAGGCGGATCCTGGAAGACTCCATGAAAGTCCCACCACTTGTTGCACACGATGTTGCAGGTGGATCGGCAGACTATCTCCTAATTGCAAACATCTGGACAGAATCACCTCGTAATTGGAAATGGGCGCAAAAAACGGGTCATGGAATGATAACAATTGTTGAAAAGGAGCTCTGGGATTTTGAAAAAGAGCATGCAGATAGACCTGGTGATTTTCGCAATCTACTTGCTGGAAAATATATTGCAAATTCCGTGACGCCTATACGAGCTTTAGCGCCCAATTATGTGCGGTGTTTATGGTCAAATAATCCAGAGGATGAATTATTAATCGAGGATGTAGATGATCTTGCGGTTGCATCCAAAGAACCACAGAGTATTAGCAAGGATCTTCTTTTTATGACGCAGGAGCGTAAGGCACCGATGCTTCGATTTGAGGTGTTTGAGCGTGAGCGCAAAGCTCCTCCAGAGGGTGTATATGGGCAACCACAGTTTGCTGGGACGTTTGGGTCAGGTCTGCGATTTGAGGAGTATAGAAATCCAGATATATTTTATTCGCTGTCGAGTGGTGTTGAAATTGATACACGACCACGTCAGGATTTAGCAGATGCGCGAGGATTTGCAGTATTTCGTTCAAAATCATTTTGGCAATGTACAACACCTGTTTCACCATGTGCGTGGCGATCCATTACAATGACAATCTCTTTTGACAATGTTCCTACTGCAGGCCGTGAACCAATGCGCTGTGTTGCAGCCGCATATCCGTTTTTCCTTTATCTGAGTTATATACCAGCGACTGCAACCCAAAAACAAGGTGTATATCTTTGCCTATATCGTCTAAAAGATAATTCATATGTTATTTCACGAGTGCCAATTCAAAAATCCGCCCTTTATTTTATAAGCATTGATTACGTAGAGGGCGGGGATGCTGGTAAAGTGCGTTTACAGGTTGCGCCGTTAGTTGTGGCGCGAAAGGATGTGAGGCAGTTAGAGAATAGCGCGGTGCTTCTCGATTTGCACGATGACGTTTTTTATGCAATGATGCCGGTTGAAGGCGGATCACTTCTAAATGCAATTCAAATGCCGTTTATTTCGCTTGGCTTTCAGAAATATGGATTGGGGGCACCTGGAATGAATTCCCGAGTGGGATTTTTCCATGTATTTGATTATGCGCTCACGGCAGCTGATTATCAGAAAGAGGTGGAGGGGGATTGGAGAATGGATTGGTTTATTTAGGGGTATCAATTAGAGAATGTCAGGACCGTTGGAAAAATTTGAGAAGGCGGAGGAAAAACTGCAGGGAACTGGTGTTATGACAAAAAGAAAAATTAGACAGATTGATCCATATGGTCCTGGAAGTCCTTTACAACGGCCTGTGGCTGCTGCTGCTGCTTCTGCGGCGGCTGCTCCTGCTCCTGCTCCTGCACCACCACTTCTAAAAAAATTTAAAGCACTTCGCGACCCATATGGTGTTGGAAGTCCATTACAACGACCTGTAGCTGCGGCTGCTGCCCCTGCTGCGGCTGCGGCCCCTGCTGCCCCTGCCATCATAGATACTAAAAATACGCCAAAGAAGAGAACTACACGACGCAGTAAAAGGAAGGGGAAAGGGAAGGGGAAGGGAAAAGCTGCTGCAAACTCCGCGTCATCCTCGTCATCATCTTCTACTAAATCAAATAGGCGCAATAATAGTAGAAATAGGGGCAAGGAAGGAGACATGCGCGATAAGCCTGAAGTTCTTGAGGAATTACTTGAGTATATTGATACATTACGTGCAGCTGGAATGCACAAAATGGCCGCACAAAAACAAAAATTGTATGATAAATTAATTGCAACAATTAGCGAGATGGATGCAGTTGGTATAGGTAAATAGTGATTACGCCTGTAGTGCAATAAACGCCTTTTGCAGTAGACCCTGGATTATTTCCCAGTCATTTGATGTAAGATCGTGTACATTATAAGAGGAATAACCTTCCGTTACATCTCGCAGCTCTTCAATAATCTGCGAACGATTTGGTGGGGCAACAGGATGTTCGCCATTGACCCAGAAATACTCTTCTCCAGTTCGCAGCTTTTCCTGGATATCATAATACTCAGGAATAGCTCCATAAATGTCTCCAAATTCACCGAGGTCCTTATTGTCACTAAGGAATGCGAGTAGTTGTTCGCACTCACGATAACCATCAGGGCCTGGCTCGCGATCAATTAGGGCCATACCAGTCGTCCAGTAAGGTGGGATCACTTCATCAAGTTGGCAAGGGCGATCATTGGGTCCAATTGTAAGAGCGTACAGTTGCGTAAATGTCTTTCCTGATACACTCTTATATGTCACAAAGAGTACTGGCGTCTCAAAGAGACCACATGACTCCTTAAACTTGTAATAGAGTACGGAGCCGAAGCGCTGGAAGCCGTTATCAATTAGGGGAACGGATGCAATTTTGACAGGTCCGTAGCTGATGTTATTGAGGATGTTGGTGAGTTCATTGAGGCGGGATGGTGCTACTTTCTTGTAGACGTCGAGCATTCGTTGCTTGAGAGCAGGGGTCTCGGCACGAATGAATTGGTCCTCAATTTGGTTGAGCTTTTCAGAAATAGTGTCACGCTCATTGTTGAGGATCTGGTACTGCTTGGTAACGCTAAACATTTTGGCTGGAAGAGGCTTGGATAAGGCTTGGCAACTTCTGTGATTCCTGGGTCTGATGATTCAATTTTGCATGTGGGATATATCCCACATGCAAAATTATAGAATACATCTATCAGCCGGCGTCTTTAAGCCCCATGACCCATCACACCATTGCCAATAAGACGTTTGAAATCAGGTTCTTCTCCATAAAGCCATGGAGCTTTCTGATTTTGGAATACCCCCTGCTTGCCAATTCGCGGTTGTCCAGGACTTTCCTGCCAAACAATAGGGAATTCTGTTGGTCTAGGAATTAGCGGCAGATTTGGATCAACACCACCTGTAAGCCAATTAATTGGAACTGCTGGTGCAAATTTACAATTAACAGGATATTCGGTATGCTTGTTAATTGTAAACGGTAGTCGAGATTGCCAATCAATCTGTGCTGCCATTGTATCTATTCTATATTTGCACTTGGCAATTAAGCTTCCTCTCCGTCCTCCTGGGCATCCTCGTCCTCCTCTGCCTCTCCGTCCTCCTGGGCATCCTCCTCATCTCCCTCGTCCTCGCCACCCCCTTTTGCTCCAGCTCCACCAGGTCCAGCACCAGGACCAACATACGGTACTGGTATAAATGCTTTATCAAGACTTACAGGATCACGTTCAATTATAAAGGACGGTGGTGTCATAGGGTCTGCAACTGCCTGTTCACCAGGTCGCTTATATACATGCATTGTAAATTTATTTGGATCAATAATTGCATCACGATCCTGTGTTGCTGCAGATAATAAAACCGGTTTTAGCCAATAAACAACATTCCTATAACTCATAAGAGGATATGTTTGAAGGCTTGTACCTGGTTTAATAGCAGCTGCTGCTGCAGCTGCGGGCATGCCAGGTAGGCGAGCTGCAGCTGCATCAATTGCTGCTTGTTGTGCTGCCGCTCCCGCCGCCGCAGCTGCCTTTGCTTTCTGTCCTGGCAGAGCAAGTAGCTCAGTTTCACGTGGGCCAGCTGCAACTGCTGCTGCAGTTTTCTGCACACGTTCACCAACTTGAGGACCAGCTGCGGCCGCCGCTGCTGCTTCCCTTGACGCCACAATCGCATCCTCATCTAATACACGCTCTTGTTTACCCTTCTCTAAATCTGCAACCCAATCAGGATCAAATGCAGGATCATCAATTGTACCACCAACATCCATAATACATCCTTCTACATCATTCTGCTGAAAGTTGAGCTCACAATCGACTGCAATACGCTTCATTAGATTTAAAAATTTGTTATTAATCCGTTCCTTGCGCTCACCAATATCTAAAATGACCTCATCAGATGTACGAATATGTCCCTCCTTATCGCGGCTTTTTGATACATCATATGTTTTAATTGTTACAGACATATCAAGTTTTGCCTTATCTTCTGGTAATTGACTGAATTCAGTGCAATATGTATAAATGCGTACATCACGTTGTTCAGATGGAAGATCGGCGTGAGAGCAAATACGAACAGCGCGACCTTTTACCTGTTCAGTACGTACCTTATTCCAATAAGGCTCCATAATATGCACAGCACGGCAGCATTTTAGGGAAATACCTTCAGCGCCGGCACCAGTAATACCAATTACACGACATATTTCACCTTTCTGATTATTTGCCAATCTCGCTGCTTGTACAACACGCTTAATGGCAGGTGGTAATGATTCAATATTTGCATTAAATAAATTTAATACAGTTTTACGTTCTTCAAGGGATTTTGCACCAGTGAATGTAATAAAACGTTTTACATTTTCTTGTGGCCCATTAAATGACTCTAGAGTTCTATCACTAAATTCAAGATATCCGCCGACAGTTTTAAATGTAATTTCAGTGTAATCGTTTGCCTCTAATGCATAACCAAGTAGGCCAAGACCTTCTGCTGTATTGAACTGGGAATACACTAAGGAGGAACCAGGCATTTTATTAATTCTACTTATAATTTCTGCATATTTTGGTGAATAGTTTTTCAAATTCGCAGTACCAATTCCATCAAGTACTAAATATTTTCTGCTATTTTCACGAATCTTATTAAGAGCCGCTTGTAATTCTGTTTCATATGATAAATAATGACCAATTTTAAGTTTTGAAATATCAAGATCATCACTTATGACAGGTTCAGCGCCAGGAATACGAACAGGTTGTTTTCTCTTTCGTTCACCACGAATAGCTCTCTCCATCTCTTCAGTCGCAAATCGTGCAGTCGCCTCCTCTTCAATATAATTCTTGACATATTTATTTAATGCAGCAAGGTATTTTTCATATTTTATAATGTTGATTTTTGTTTCAGTTATAGAATCTTGTACATTAGAGTTTGTTGGGTCGATCTTGAACTCAGCCTCATGTTTCTTTAATTGATTGCGAGCACGAGATAATTGTTTATCAATTCGTGATGCGGTTTCGAATGCAGCGGTTTTTAGATTTCGTTTTGAAAATGTATTTAATGTAGTTTGTAGTCCGTCAATCTTTGCCTTTGATTCAGTGCGAAGAGTTTTGAATTTAGGTAGATCAGGATTCTCAGATAATTTGCGATTTGCGCGATTATATTCAAGTGTTGCAGTTATCATTGAGGTTAAAATTCCCTTTATTTTCATAACAGTTGCCTCGTCTGCTAATCTGCGGGCTTCATCTGCTGCAGCGGCAATACTTGCGGATGCTTTTGCAGCTCTGGCTGCTGCAAGGGCAGCTGCATCTGCATCTAGAGGGGCTGGTGCTGCTGGGGCTGGGGCTGCAGCAGGGGCAGCTTTGGCAGTAGCCCTAGCCGCTCTTGCAGCAGCAAGGGCAGCTGCATCTGCATTTACAGCAGGAGTGGGTACAGGTTTAGCAGCAGTTACAGCTGCGAATTTAGCAGTGGTGGCAGGAGCGGGAGCGGCGGCAGCAGGAGCTGCAAATGCTGCAAGCCTCGCCATTTTAGCAGCTCTTGCAGCAGCCAGAGCATCCATATCTGGATCAACTGCTGCTGCAGCAGCAGGACGAGGTGCTGGAGCAGGAGCAGGTGCAGGAGCTGGCGCCGCAGCTGCCGCAGGCTTTGCAGAAGCCTTTTTACGAGCCGCTAAAAGTCTCATTGCTTCAAGAGCATCATCATTCTCACCACCACCAATTGCAGCCATAATTGCAGCAGTCTTTCTTGCTTTCAACTCTCTCATTAAGGAAATAGGATCACCGCCACCACTACTTCCACTTGATGCCTCCTCCTCCTCTTCCTCCTCCTCCTCATTTGTGTTAGACATGATATTTAAATTACTATTACTATTACTTTCCTCTTCCTCCTCTTCTTCACTTTCAACATTATTAAAATCATCATCCTTAAACTCAATATCATTACCATCTTCTTCTTCTTCCTCTTCTTCCTCTTCTTCACTTTCAAAACTGCTAACATCTAGATTATTAGTCTCCTCCTCTTCCTCTTCCTCTTCCTCCTCGCCCTCCTCACCCTCTTCAACCTCCTCTTCATCTTCCCATTCAATTTCAGATTCATCATCCTGATCAGGCAGAGACGCATCATTTTCGGATTCAGCCGCAGCGGCCCTCGCTTTCTCTGTTTTTGCAACCTTCTTCTCAAGACCTACAATGCGCTCCTCCTCCTCTTCCACCGCCTTACGCCTCTTCTCATCGTCTTGCATCTCCTCCAAAGAAATATCACCCTCAGCAACAATTTCTCCAGCATCTCCCTTATCCTCCACCTCCTTCTTCGAAACTTCAGTGCGCTTCCTAAAAGGACGTGGTATACTTGTAGGGAATGCAAAGTTACATGCAGCACGACTATTAAATCTGTACGAGCTAACAGATTTCTCACTTTCTTCACCCTTCTTCTGTTTCGGCGTCTCCTTAATTTCCTGTGTACGCTTTGCCAAGTAATAATCAAGTGCATATCCTGATAATGGAACACGAACAACAACATCCTCCTTAATTGTAGGCATCACACCTTCTGTCGCACCTTTATAGTATGAAATAAATCCAAACATACGCTTCATAAGTGTTGTACGAGTTGTGGGAACAATTTTAGGGTTATCACGATCACTGGTATCAATAAACTTTTCTTGGAACAGATTACGATTTATAGGGAGGCGAGGATGTGCGACAAAAGAGACAGCGGCTCTTAGAGTGAGTGCATTATCTGTTGCAAAATTTTTCATATCTTCATATGCCTCCTGAATAGTTTGTTGACCTGCAGCAGTTTCATCTTCAACTAGGCCAACAAAACGACCACCTTCGAACTTCTTCACATACCCTTCAGGGAAAATACTTACACGGAATTTGGATGCACGATCTGTACCTGCAAATGTAAAGAAAATACTATCAAGGCGTGGATGCTCCCTCACAAATACACGTAAACGCTCACGAGCAGTTTCATCATTTGCTTCTAAATAACCCTCGGCACAATGTATATATCCCGCTAATATATTCATTGTGATTGCAATTTGATCAGGCTCATTGATAATTGGAGTACCTGATAAAGCAATAATTTTAGAGTTACGAGCACCGACTAATAGGCGATAAAATAAAAATGCACGCTCATAATTGGCCGCAGTACCGCATAGTTTTGGGCGCCAGCGCTCTGTTGTAACAGGCTCAAGTGCATCCACTGGACGACGGCTTCCACGCTGATGTTCCATATATTTGGCCACCTTACCAGCCATCAAGTTTGCCAAGTTATGGAACTCATCAATAATTATCACCGCATTATCAAAAAAATCTGGCTTGTCACATGCAATTGTCTTTAATTGATGTGCCAAAATACCATTATAATTTATAAATGTGATTGTATTTTCAATTGTATTAAGTATTTGTTTACGAATTGCGCTTTGTGTTTCGGCAGTAAGCTTATTGTAGTTGGGTTCTTTTTTTGTGAAATCGGGTACCCAGATAGCACAAAGACGCTCATCTTTATTTGCTTTTAGGGATGCAATATAATCATCAGTTAGGCGGAGAACAGATCGTGCAAACATTTCAACTGTTGAAGAGAATGCACGCTCAGATGAACGTGCTAATCCTTCACGTGCTTTACTAATAATTGGCTGGCGAACCCAGTAATTTTCTAGGCGAAAATGACGAAATCCACAGAATTGAATTTGAGACTGGAAGTTACCACGTAGAGATCCTGGTGTCATAATAATAATTTTACGATTACCACCACTTTGACTAAATAGCGCTTCTGCTGCACCAATTGCAGAGCAGGTTTTACCAGAACCTAGACCGTGATATACAAGCAGACCGCGATAAGGGGTTCCTTGGCGTAAATATTCACGTACAAATCGCTGATACTCATATTGCTTTATCTCTTCGCCTGTCTGACATTTATCACGCCCGTCATCTTGCCAGGCCTCCATTGTAAACATATTAAATGTCTTAGCAAGGAATGGACCAATACCGCGACGTGTTAAGGGATGGAAAATGAGATCGGCGGTAGGATCTGCTGGGACGATTGCATATGGGTCAGTATCTTTCTCTTTTTGAAGGCGTGCACTATAAATGCTATGACGCTCTTTGGCATCCTCTTTAGTTGTATTTTGAGGTTCGGCTTCGCGTGCAGATTTAGGGGGCGCAGCGGCAGCAGGAGCTGCGGCGGTGCGAGATTCACGTATTCTTTTTAAATAGTTTCTAATTTCCTCTTCTTCATCGAACTGCTGATTGAGAATTTTCTTCATTTGAATATGTGCCTTTACCTTCTTTCTCTCCTGTTCAGTAGCTGCCTCTAACAGCTCTGCAACGGTTGGCTCTGCAGGAGGCGCGGCTGCAGGAGCAGGAGGTGCGGCAGCAGGCGCAGGAGCTGCAACAGCAGGAGCAGCTGCAGCGACAGCCTCTCTTGATTCGACAATAACACCTTCCCCAATCTTCTGCTTTGCCGGCGTTCCAGGGTTTGTAGCCAATGCTTCAGAAGATTCTGGAGCCTCTAGTGTTACATTCTGTTTAACTCTTTTACTTTTCTTAAATTTTGGCACACCTACTAATTCCCCTTTAGGGGCCTTTTTAGCTGCATCCATTCTATTCAATTCAACAGAAACTCATTAAGCACCTGCACCGCAGACCTTAATGAATTTATAATCATATTGCAAATTTCTAGAGATTAAGCTGATGGAGGTAGGGGATATGTAACATTACCATTAGGGAGATTTGACCATGCGCCATTTATATAGATTGGAGTGCCATCATTTGTGCAAGGAGGTGATACATAATGGGGGGCAACTTGAGGTATACCACAAGGGGCTGGGACAAGTAAAAGGCGGCTATCAGGATGTGCAGGATCATATCGTCCAGGTTCAGCATAAACACCATTACCATCACAGCCGGGCGTAGGAAGTGCTAGAGGCTCACCATTTGGTGCTGGACCAGTGCATTCAGCACGGCCGGCATTGCGATAAGCCACAGAATCACTTGAATATTTAAGAGAACCAGTTCCCTGGCTTCCTAAACGTAAATGACCCTCTGCCGCCAATGTTTGTACACGAGTTACATATGTACCATTTGGTGTTACAACAGTACCAGCCGGCTCTGCAGTACGACTTGTGTATTGCTCCACAAAACCGGGAGTTGCAGCTTGACCTGAAACACCTGAAAGGCGCGCTGTTGGTGCAGGACAACCCCCGCTTGCCGCCTTAATCATTGTACGATATGTATGCATTGAGCTATCCTGTGGCTGTGCACGTGCCACAAATTTCTGCGCATTCTCCATGCGAATACGAATAAGTTGACTGGCGTCCATCCTATTTTAATAAGAGTTTGCAATTAAAAATAGAGAAACTTTCTCATCATCTAATGTCATTTAGAGTGGGCTATCGCGAACCATATATGAGAAGAGGTCAAAGATAGCCTTGAAGCGATCCTGGATTGCAAAGATGTTGAAGATCGTACCATCATTTGAACAATGGAGTGTGAGTAGGCCCTCGTAGCAGAGATCTGCACCATTTTGCATACGAATCACAACATTCTGATTGAATTGTGAAGCTCCAGGAGGCACATAGTGCTTCATTTCATTTAGGAGATGTGTGCGAATTGCGTCACCCGCCTCCGTACCACCAAAGAGGCGCATAGGCATTGCTTCAGCAGGGCCATTGTACTGCAGGAGGGACCAGTGGCAGGAATCGCGACCGGCGGTATAATTATGAGACACCTCAAACTTGAGGTAGTCACCAACGGAGATATAGAGAGTTGCACTGGGGGCCATGGTAGAGCTGGGCTGGGCTTGTAAGGGCTTGATAGGAAGTTCCTACACAACTCACTTCAACCATATCAGAATCAAATTTTTCACCCCAGACTAATTGCCATTTGCACCACCCATTAGACGTTCAAGAGCTAACCTACTCGCCTCCTGCTCTGCTACTTTCTTATTGCGAGCGGTGCTTGTTGCCACAATATTTCCTTCAGGGTCCAATACACCCATTGTAAATGTACGATCATGTGGTGGCCCAACAACATCGACCTCCTTGTAACGAGGTGGCTGGTGGTATGTCGCCTGGAAATAACGAAGCAGCTGATCCTTGTAATTGGTGTCCTCCGTAATAAGCTGGACAAAGTCAATATGCCGTTCAATTAGTGCTGTAATCCATTCAAAGCACACTTGATAGCCTCGACCAACTTGATCCTCTTGTTTATAAAGAGCACCAATCCACGCCTCAAGGAGACTTCCAAGAATTCGTAAATTTCCTCGACCATCACATACATCTTCGACGTGTCGACTAAGGATTGCCCAGTGACCGAGACCAACCTCTTTTGCAAGAACACCGAGCATCTTGTTATTTACAATACGAGTGCGAAGACGTGTAAGAAACCCCTCACCTTGTCCAGGATAACGAGTCGCCAGATAGGTGGCAACAATACAACCAAGAACACTATCGCCTAGGAATTCAAGTTCCTCATTATCTGCCTGGCGCAGAGGAAGACAATCATCTGGCCGTTCGGCCATTTGAAGTGGTTCGCCATTTTCAGACTGTTCTGCCCAGAGGTCAGGACGGTCTACATAAGATTTATGTGTACAGGCTTGTTGAAATAGATGAATAGAACGTACCCGGCCTTTCCAGCCGTATTTGCGAAGAATACGATGAATATCACCGAGCTGAATTTCCTTATTACGGGGATTCCACGGGTTGAAAATCTTCTGATCTTGCGATGTTACTGCAACCGGTGTAGAGCTCATTCTTTATTTACTTAACTTGTCTGGCATTTAGGTATGTGTACCGGCTAAATCAAATTTACTTAACTGTTGTATGCGATTTGAAGAGTTGGTCTTTTTATCGAAGTAATTAGTAATATGTCGGCGTCAGCAGAAAATCCTGAAATTGTGATGCTTAGAAATGCAATGAAGGAGTTTTCTAAAGAGATTACCAAATTAACAGGTGATTATGAAAAACTTGTATCTCAAATTCGTGGACAACCAACCGCAGAAATTAATGCACTTTTAGAGCGGTATAGCAAATCTATTCGACAATTACAAGGGTCTCTTGCAACAATTACTGCACGGCTTGCGGAGCTCGTACAATCAGAGGCTGCAGCTCGTGCTAGGGCTGCTGCTGCCGCTGCACCTCCTACACGTACACCTGCTGCTGCCGCTGCACCTGCTGCCACACCTACACGTACACCTGCTTCTCCTGCTGCTGCCGCTGCACCTGCTGCCACACCTACACGTACACCTGCTTCTCCTGCCGCTGTCTCTGCACCTGCTGCCGCTGTCTCTGCACCTGCTGCCGCTGCCTCTGCCTCTGC
>JACCDO011488570.1_pt1 | contig 14345 bp, 33 predicted proteins | sample 7446101 | NCBI WGS metagenome assembly JACCDO01 (sample SAMN15323440, study PRJNA562643) | freshwater metagenome | isolation source: river surface water | place: USA:Blue River Watershed | collected 2017-08-16
CAGCAGAGTGGTGTACTCCATGCAAGGCTATGAAGCCAGTTATCGCATCTTTCTTAGAAGATAATCCAGGAATGGAATACGAACAAGTTGATGTTGATAAACATCCTGAGATGACAAGAGAGCACAACATTCTCAGTGTGCCAACATTTATTGCATTTTATAATGATGAGAGGATAGGTTCTATTGGAGGTGCTGTTCCAAAGGCACGTTTAGAAACCTTATTTGCAAATTATGAGTGATGATTTTTTAAACGCTTTATTATCTACTGGTCCTAAAGAAGAAGACATACGTAGAAAGATCCACGATGAGCTTCGTGACATGTCAGCAGTATTTTCACAAAAAGGACGGAGCCAAATGGCTGCTGGACTAACTCTTGCTTCTATGGTAGCATTAGGAATGAAGATAGATACAGAAGGACACAGAATATTTGATGAACTTCTAGATCTAAATAATACAGAGTCTGCTTGGGATAGAGAATTCTCATTTGAATCGAAGCCTATACGTGATACAGATGCCATGGGCAGAGAAAAATTTTGGGAAGATTTGGGAAGACCAGATGGCTCGTGATTGCTCTGGACCTAGCTTATTAAGTATTTGTCAATGGATAATAAATAACGTAGAGTCTAAAGACTATTATCAGTTAGAATTATTTAATTACTCTGTAGAACATAGGTGGATACCTAACGAAGATAGGTTACACAAAGAGGAGTACTTTACTTTATTTCCGTATGAATCAGCGGTTAATTACGTTCGGTCTTACGAACAGGCTTCTTAGTTGTATTGTGTTCGATTCTGTTGACAGCATCACGAAGACTTGTACCATTATTGGTGAATAGTTCGTGTTTGATGGTTGCAATTTCTTGTTCAATTTTCTCAAACCTTTCATTACCTTCTTTAAGTCTTTCAACAACACCTGGATTTTCTTCTGTGCCATTCCAGTCTTCAATGAATTTGAACCAAGTCTTGAATAGCTTAAAAAACTTGTTAAATATATAAATAAGAGCTGATAGAGCAGCTCCTACAAGTACGATCCATTCAAGAATATTCATGATAGTATAAGTATATATTAGTATTTGTTATGATATAAGAAAAAATTAAATATTTTTTTTATTTTACACGCTTATTCTTAGTTGACAAGAATTTATAGTTTAGTGTATAATATACATTACAACAACGCAGAGTAGAGAAGCTCGGTTATCTCGTCTGGCTCATAACCAGAAGGCCACGGGTTCGAATCCCGTCTCTGCTACTAATCCTGTAGTGGGGGTTAAATGACCTATCAGATGTCATTAAACTGGGTAAAATGACCTGAGCACGTCTATGTAAACTGCTCTCTATCGTGGGTACTGGGTACGGATTGGTCTCCAAAACCGATCTTGCAGAGTTCGATTCTTTGACACGGTGCAAACAGAGGAGCGACGGCAACTCTGGAATATGACTGAACGAAGTCTTTTGTCAGCAAGGGATGAGTAAGGTACACTGGGGGATTAGCGTCCTGATCTTAGCGGGTCTAACTGGTGGTCGGATGAAAGCGTATATCATACAATGGTATTGTTGACTTATCCGTGGTGGTAAAAGGCAATCCACCTATTCACAATTATAAAACCCTGCATTAGCCATTACAATGCAGGGCTTTATATTTTGCTCTAGTAGTCCAATTGGTAGAGGCGCATGTCTTAGGAACATGATGTTGTAGGTTCAAGTCCTACCTGGAGCACTATTGACAACTTCATATTAATTTATTATACTTAGGTAATGATCAATATGGATATTCCAGACCCATTCGATACATTTGTGTCAAAAAAGTATAGAAACCATATTGGTGCAAAGTATGATTTTTTTGCAAGGGAATGGTGTATGAATTGCGGGTGTTGCAAGGAAGAGCTATTTGCAAAAACAAGGAAGATGCTTGTTAAGATAAGGCTATATCATACTAGGAATGAATGTATGGGTGGATACTAATGAACTGTAATAAATGCGGTATGGACAAAGAAGACATTGAATACTGGGATACTCATCAAACCATGAGTGACTATAAGGTATGGTGCAAGAATGGAACTTGAACTAGGTCAAATGTTACTAAGCAATAATGATTGGCACAAATACGATTGTTATTGGGCATCAGATGGATTAAATTTGATTGCAGAGGTAATTGCTGAGTTGCGTGGAGAGCAGTATTCTACTTATGGCTGGAATGGACTGCTTACATCTAATTCAGGTTCAGAAGAATACATAAATAATGTATTTGAGATGCGACCTTATTGCTGGTGTGGTATGGTATGGGAAGAAGATCCAAATCATCCACATGCTAAAGGTTGTCCGCCAAACTTTTTATACAAGCCAAACGGAATGATAATTACATGGTACAAGCATGCAGCTCGTGGAACAACTTCAAATAAAAAATACCCAGGAGCAAGAACGTGGTTTGAAATAGTCAAGCATTGTATTGGGAGTATAGAATGACAGATCAGATAATTAGGCTTCTTTCTGTTATTATTAATAATGAAATTCAAAGGGATCAATGGATGAATGGTTATAATCATGCCTTTAAGATGTCACCTGTTGAAATGATTAAGGCGGGAAAAGAAGAAGAAGTAATAAAATATTTAATGTATCAGATTGAGGGTCCATACTAATGACACACGATGAATTGCTTAAATTAATAAATCGAAAAGATGATGGGTGTCGAGGTGTAGGTGCATTGTTAGCAGTAGTGGAATTACATAAGCCTGAACATTCAATTTCTGGTTATCGTTGTACACATTGCACCTTAGAAGTTGCTTATCCCTGCCCTACTATTCAGGCTATTGAGAAGGAGATAGGGTGACACACGACGAGATGATGCTAAGAATAGCCCAGTTGTCTATTACACCAGAAACTAATGTAGTCCCAAGCGAGTTAGCAACCGCTTTGATGGCGGTAGTTGAATATACCAGACCTAATGATTGGGATTTTACTGATGAAAGATATAGCAAACTAGAAATATTTAAGATTATTGAAAGGCATCTAAAATGAGTAAAAAGAAGATTGATCGCCCAGAATATATAATCAAGGTTAATCGTGACTGGAGATATGGCAAGAGAGCCAGATTCTGGGATATTCAAAAGTGGTATCAAATGGGTGCAGGTCCAGAAGACGGATATTGGGGGAATGCTTGTAAGGGTGGTCTAGCATATACTGAGTGGGGTATGTGGTGGGCTATTAAAAGAAGGCTAAAGAAGATGCAGCTTGGATATAGCAATACCTATTTTAATTTAGATAAGTCTAAAATAGAAGAACTATTGTAAAATTTGCCATAAAATGATATACTATTAAAAACAGAAAGAAGTAAAATGATTAAACCTATGGGTGCAAACCTTTTAGTAAAGAAGATTGATTCAGTAGATAGAACCACTAAGAGTGGGCTAGTAATCTCAGCAGCCCTTACAGACAGTGATTTAACACAGGCTACCGTAATCCTAGTGGGGGACGGAGAGCAGAACTACCTTGGAGATACCATCAAGGTAGATTATATTAGTGTTGGAGATGTAATCTATTACGCAGAGCGTAATGGTACAGAGATCGAAGACTTTGAGACCAATGAGAAGTACTATCTGGTAAATGCCAAGAATGTTATGGCAAAGCGATGAGCCAAAAGCGCCACCAAAAACAGCTGAAGCGTAGAAAGAATAAGCAGAAGGACGAACAGCACTACATGATGCGTGAGTATCGTCGTATGGCTCAGTACATGTTCGGCCAGGCTATGAAGAAGCAGGAAGAGGCTAAAAGTGAGCAGTGAGCGGCTAGAAGAAGGAATTACCCTATTTTATGATGACGGCATCCTATGGAAGGGTGCTGTATTACATAAGGGAAGATATTACTTTGACGATATCGGAAGCGAATCCTTCATGGATGAATTAGAGTTTATGGATGAATGGTCAGGGCTAAATGCGAATTAAATTCTTTGCAGGTAAATGGGATTCATGGGGCATAGAAGTCTCATATTGCCACTGGTATAGAGGCTTTACAATAGCTCTGATCCACTGGTATTTTGGCTTTGAAATCTGGACTAAAGAAGAAGTAGAGATTGCTTCAGCAGTAAGACGTAAAATGACAGAAGAAGAGTTTTCAGAAGAGTGAGCCGAAAACAGAAGCCCCGTCCAGAACTGGACGATAAATTGACCATATTGCCTATGCCCATGTGGAAGGCCCGAATTCTTCGGGCGGTGGCATGGATACTAGGCTTTAAAGGCGAGCATGTCTATTGTATTACTATGAATATAGATCTAAATAATGTAGAGGAAGCTAGAAAGATTCTAAGGGGTAAATAAATGGGATATTGGTCATGGATATTGGCTGTAATAGGCGTTACAGGCATATTTCTGGTAGGTAAGAAAACTCTCTACGGATGGTTAATTCTCCTACTCAATGAATGCATCTGGATCGCCTATGCATTAGCTACTGACCAGTACGGTTTTATCGTTATGGCTACCGCCTATGCTCTAGTCTATATTAAATCATACAGGGCCTGGCGGAAAGAGGAAGAATCCAATAAAGTACGTAATAGAATAAAAGATAAGGTACTTAATAGGGATAAGTATGTCCCAGAAGGTAAATATCCAGAGAAATATGAAATTTTGACGGAGCTATAGAGATGTTTAATCTCAGAGGAATACCTACTCCTATATGTCCTTGTTGTCAATCTACCCTATTACGGGTTACTGTACAGTTTGATCAGGATACATATGATATTGTAGGATATCTTCTAGATGATGCAGAGTGTATGGAATGTAAATGCTTAATTACTGCTCCAACTCCATTAGATCATCCTGAATATAGCCCATAGAAAGCCTATAGAGCTAAAGCTCTACTTGTGCCAAGAGAGTAGGTTGCACCTACTCTTTTTTGCTTTTCTAGAGCCAAATAACAGGGTTTTAGAGGCATATCTGTGGATAACTTGTGGATAACTATATAAAGAAAAGTTATAAATAACTAATGTTTATATATGTTATGATTATATGGGTAATAGCGCATATCAAAATATGAGACGTAATGTCAAATTTGGGGGCATAAATTCTCAACATATGAGACCTATCATATTTGGAGAGACTTGTCAATAACTTGACCATATATATCTCATTATATGAGACAATATTCCCGTGATTTTTGGGAAGCTGTCGTAATGTTTTTTACATAAAAAAATCCCAAATTTCACGGAGAAATTGGGATAAAATAGATTATAATTATATTATTTAAATACTTTATTTAGAATTCTTTCAAGAAATATAAGCAGCTTATTAGACCTCTTATCTGTATAGTGTTTAGGTTGATTATATAGGTTAGAGAAGTATCTACGTGGCATTATTATTCCTCCTGCCGCCGTTCGGCGGCGGTGATCCAGAAGATCACCTTACTCCTAGTATAGTATATAGAATAATACCTTGTCAAATTCCCGTGATTTTTTAGATCATGTCGTAATGTCTAAATTATATAGATAATACTTATCCACAACTTTATCCACAACCTGTGGATATCCTGTGGATAACTTTTATCAAATTTATTCCCCAAATTCCAGTGATTTTTATCATGTTGACGTAATGTCATTTATTTGATATGCTGCATTTCATATGCCGCACACAAACCCCAGCTTTGTCAAGCTGGGATCGTGCGTTATATTATGCGTTTTGCGGGATACGGAATCCTAGTTTATCTAAGAGCTCTTGCCCCAAATGATATTGGCAGAATTCCTCAAATGAATGCCCGTCGATTTGCTTATTTACCATATCAATTTCTACGGTAAAGTCCCATAGATTTGTATTCTCTGGGTCGACTGCAAATAAGCCAAAGCCTGTTTCTGAATTCCAGTCCTCGTTAATTAATTGGCTTACGATAATACGGGTTGCATACGATGTATCATTCCACCGTGGCTTTGCCATCCAGATTGCATGTGCGATTGATGACTCCCATTCAGTCTCGCCCCAATGTGAATATAGGGCCACTGCCTGAGATGTGCCATCGTTGAATACGTAATTAATACGTGCTCCCATAATTTATTCTCCTTGTTGTAGTGGGTTTGCCTTGAAGTACTTCTTCAATTCATTGTATGCTCCTACGATGTAGGAAACTGCGCCGTCGTTCTTCTTTACTGTGATGTGTCCAAGTGCTGAGCCAATTGCGTAGGCAGTACCTAAATCATTAGCCTCATGTACAGGCTTGCCCTTATCACCAAGATAGGCAACCATAACCATAACACGATAGCAAAGTGTATTTAATTGTAGTTCGCCATCGGCTTCGTTAGCCCATGCCTGGATTTCGTTACTAATTGTACTCATCTAAATTAACCGCCTTCTCGTCGTATTTGTAATTGGACCATTGTACTACAGGTGGCTCGTAGTTGTCAAGAATATCCTTGCCTGGACCTTCGTCTAGGACTATGGTATCTATCACACTGGCTACCTCAACTGTATCGTTGTCTTTGTTATGGTAGTTATAGTATTTGAAATCAACTCCCCAATACTTTATCATAGTTAGAAATAGTTTCATTATTCGCCGCTGGACGTTTGGTGGTTGCTTCATCACGTTCATGGCAAAGTCTGAGTCTTGGAATCTAATATCTGAAATTGAATCTACTAACTTCTCTACCGCCTTCTCTTCATCTCTCTTAGCCATAACTCCCTATTCTACTAAATATATGTGGGGGTGTCAAATACCCACCCCCACCGCTATTAAATTATATTACTTAGTGTTTGGTGCTTCGAAGACCTTGCCCTCGGCTTCGGCCTTGCGTAGTGCTTCTACCTGAGCACGTGTGAAACGTCCTCGTGCTCCAACTAGAAATCCTAGTTGTTCTAGATATTCACGCTTTGTCATCCGCATTCTCCTTTTGTTAGTTTGATACTAATCCTACCACCATGATAGGAAACCTGTCAAGCTGTCTCACAATTTGAGACTATTCTTCATCCTCTTCTTCGATCTCTTCCATTACGCCCTGATCAATCATCCAATCACGAACGGACTCATATAGATCCTCTGTACCGTACTCTAGACTAAAGCCATTCTTGTCTGCCTGTGTCCAAAAGAGTTCCCACAACTCTTCTTCATCAACGGTAACGCAGTACTCATCATATCCGCCCTCTTGAACATCTCTGTAGAGGTCCCTGGTAACATCCCAAACATATACCCAAACTAGGGGCTGGCCCACGGGAAGGATGCTAATCTTTTCAATGATGTCTTCAATATCTCTATAGACATCCTGCATACGTGTCTTTTCCTGCAGATCCATTATTCTTACCTTTCGTTAGAAGAGTTCATTATATCAGTAGCCACTGACAAAATGTGGTTGGTTCCAATCCATTGACCATTTAAAGATATGTGCTCAAACTCTAAAGCCTGATACTCGTTTGACTCCATTTCCTCATATGAATCCATTTCTTTCTGAACCTCATCTGCATCCTGTTGAAGACTAATTAGGTGCAACTTCATGTATTCAATTAAAGTATTAATCTTCGTATCCATCAAAGTACCCTTCTGCCCATAGGCCTTGTAAGAAATCATGAGCCATAACTAAATAGTTATGGATAGCAGGATTTTCATCAGCATTGACTAATAAGTCTGCTTGATAAACTCCATATGTCATATCTGCTAGGTCCTTCTGTGTATATCCTAACATTATCCCACCTCTATTTCTGCATACTTAGCAATTAGCCATAGCGCTTGGTGGATATTGCAATCGCAATCCTCTCCGCCCATGTTTTCTTCAAACTCTAGGTGTGAGTAATTATCCTCGTATATCTCATTGATTAGTTCGTTAATTGTGTTCATGGTTCTCCTTAGAAGTGGAAATCAACTGGGACGAGGAATTGTAGCATGGCGGTGTCAGGGTTGTCAATTCTTTCCTTGACATAGCGGAAATCAGCAGTATATTCCTTTTGGTCAAAGAAGAATGAATCGGGAATCCAAACCCCTGATAGCAACTTAGATATTGTCTGCACATAATAACTATTTAAATCAAACCTATTGTCATCAGGCAACTCGCCACCATTATCTATATAAGCATTAACATCAGAGTTAAACTTATCAAAGTTAATTCTGTCAGCAGTTGCTCGTGTCTCTTTGATTCTTAAATCAACAATGTCCTGAATAGTCTTATTAAACTTATCAGGGTCTTGTGCATATGAGATAATCATATTGGAAGAATCTTCATATTGTGAATCAGACCAGCGACCACCGCCGACAACGTGCCAGTCAGACCAATCGCAATTTCTAAAACCTGTGTCGTCTGAAGGCTCTAAGAATGCTTGGACATTAGAGAATGCCTCTTCGATATCTTGTGCTTCAACCGCAATGTAGTGGAGTGTGTGCATTTTCCTGTGCTTTCTGTTAGTTTTTCGTAATGGGCAATTTTACCATGCGGGACTGACATCTGTCCAGCCCAGCCAGTGTGATTAATATCACAAAGCTATGCGAAGATCGACCAGCCCTGGAAGTCTCCCTCATCCACGACATACCGCTGAACGGCAGACCAGGCAGACTCCCCATAGAAATACTTAGGGCGCTTATTTGGAACGGTGACCTTAAAGAAACAATTATCTTCGTTGGCCTCATATACGTCAATTGCTGTGTCCCCGTTATAGATAGGGAACCAGGTTACGGAATTTACTTTAGGTTTCATGGCTGTATTTTACCACCCTGGATATCCGTGAGTCAAGCTCGATCACCGTAATGTGATCAAAGTCACAGGGGCCGCACCAGCTTTATAAAAAGCAGAAGGGCCAGGTCCCCCAACCTGGCCCCTCATGTAGGCATTACCACTATTTAACGACTTGGCGAAGCCTGACAGCCGTACCTACATCATCACCACTTACTGTGATACATACTATTTTACTTGACTGAAATAAATCTGTCAAGTTACTCCCACTTTAGTGTGTATCCCTTTACCCTAATGTTTTTGCCTGCGTTGAATTTCTTCACGGCTTCCGACACAATCTGCTTATCTTCATATTTAGTTATTGCTATGAAGTTGTCAATTGCATCGCTGGCGGTGATCCCCGCAAACATAAGGTTGTTATTCTTACGAATAATCCAAGCCATTAGAACTCCCCATTCTCTAGCATGGTAATTAACCATTCCATTGCCTCAACCATATCTTGGTCTTCTGTCTGTTCGGCTTTTTCTACTAGTTGTTCTACAAGGTCCTCACGAGACTGCTTGTATCCGTCGTGCCATCCTTCTGTATAATCTGACATGTTACTCCTTTTTGTACGGGTGGTTGGGTTCATAGTCTGAGAAATAAGTTTCTGTCAGATTAAACTTATCTCTAATTCTACTTACTTTTTCAATACTGCCAGTTCCGATATTGAATGTTAATGATTCATTATCGTACTCAGGGTCAAGGCCAATGACCTCTGCTTCCCACACCGCCAGTTTAAAACTGACGGCGTTAGGAGCCTGAAGTTCAAAATACATTATGAACTCCAATCTACATCTGTATGCTCAACGTTCCAAGACTCTACAGATACATCGCCATGCCATGAATCAATAGACAAGTTGTCGTCTAGGAAATAACGAGCATCAAAGTCTTCGACCTCTTCCAATGGAATCTCGTAGTCAATCTCAACATTAAGTGTTGCGGTGATACGAACTGTTTGCTTTGGCTCGTGGTCAAGAATCTCACATAGGTCGTTAAGGACCTCTGACTTATCATAGTTTGGGTTAAACCATCCATCAGCATTCAGGTTATCAATAATCTTATTAACGTTTGACTGCAGTGTGTTTAACTTATCTAAATAGCGTTGCTTCTCTTCCATTGCCCATTCAAGTTCATTAACCTTAAGGGTTGGGTAAGTTGCCTCACCGTTCTTAATTGACTTATATGTTACAAGCAGGTTTGAGTCGTATGTCTCAGGGACCATTGGTGTTGTTGCCTGGTTATCCATTTTATTACTTTCTGTTTGTAGGGACGAAGGCGCAATTGTAGCACTTTCGGATGAGATATGCAACATATCTCGCCCACATGGACATGTGAGCTTTACCACACCAGATGGGAATCCAAACCCATCTGATGTAGTTAATACGATCATAGTATCACACTCGTCTGGGTCACAGACGAATGTGTATTTACTAGATACAAGGTCTGACATTATGCATCAACCTTTCCAACTAGAGACTTATGCTCTTCACATTCTTTCATAGCCTCTTCATCCTGCCAAGAGCCTTGGTTACACTCAGAGCAGAATTCTCCACAGTCATTATCACAATAACTTAGTGTATCAAAAGACTGGCAAGCATAGCAACGGTTTTCCCATTCTGCTAATTCTTTTACTTCACCACGGATAATCTCATACTCTCCGCCCCAGCCTGTTTCTTCTTCATACTCTAATGTAAGTACTGAATTAGGAACTAGATTAGATAGTTTAGTTAGAATTGTAACGGCAGGTGACCAAGCGGTGTTGTACTTATAAACAACCCAGTTATCTTCACCTTCTGATTTGTATTCAAGCAATTCTGTTTCAGGATACTCTTCACCATCACGAACTGCTACATCCCACTTAGTACCCCAGTTAGAGTTATTCCAAGAGTACCAATCCTTAGCAGTCTTAGCACGTTCAACGGACTTAACAAACCAATCAGGTGAATTCATGTCAATACCAGTATTATCAGGCTGGCAGGCATACTCTTCATCTGTAATGCCATCATCCTTATATGAATGAATGTTATGAAAAGCAAAGACAGGATTGTTATATTCAACCTGCTTAATTTTAGTGGGGAATCCAGAGGTGCTAACGTCACCCATACCGTATGTCTCTTGTGCTAGAGTAAATGGACGGTTAAGTCTTTCTTTGATAGAATCAACCTCAGACTTTGGTCCTTGGATAGTCAATGTATTATATACCCAGTTTGGCATTTATTACCTTTCGTAGTAGGAGGAGCAAATTTTACCACTCTGCAGGGACCCGTGTCAAATCCGTGATGCCCGTAATAGACTCGTAATATGTGATTATTATCACTTTGGGTGCCGCCCCATTTTTTCAGCTTTGTCAAGTGCAACACGATCATGAAATAAAAAAATACGGGAGCGAATTTCTTCGCCCCCGCATCTTTTATTTTGTTATGCGATTTGCATAACACCCTTAACCACTTTTAACAAGCGATTTTTTTCTGCGTTAATTTGTGCATCAAATCCTGATGCAGATGCAAGGATAGATTCGTTAGAACCACCACGAGCAGAGCGGTGCCAGTCAAGGCGTTCGGTAAGTGCATTAAACGCACCCCAAGCAGTTCCAGCAATCATGCCGTTAAACTCGCCTGTGTAAATATCGTTGAGAGTATCAACTTTATTTGTCCATTTGGTGATTGCGTTCTTTGCTTCACCCTTTGGCTTTGGATAAGCAGCGAGAATGATGTCGTTGAATTGCTGAGCGGTGACTTCCTTCTCATAGAGAGCATTAGCCAACTTTGAGAATTCGTCCATGTATGCATTAGCAAGACCAAGAGTCTCACGAGCAACTTGAATCTTTCCTTCTGCGGTCTGTGTGTGACGAATCTTGAAAGATTGCTTAACGCCACCCTTCTTACGACCAACACCATTAAGTGCAAGGTTTAGAGTATTAGCGCACACAACACGAACAGGTGTAATTGATGCCTGAATCGCAATAGAGCCGTCATGTGATGTGTTGATAAGAAGATAAGTTTTGACCTTATCCGCAACACCCTGAGAATCAATTACCGCTTCACGTTCAAGAGCGAGAGAGCCGAACACAACACGTCCCCCACGAATAGAACCAGCGGTTTCCCAGCGCCCTCCACCATCTAGAATGTTATCGCCAAATGCGAATAAATCTTCATTTTGTAGTGGGACATAACGCTGACCAACTACACCAAGCACGTCGGTTTGAGATGCATCGGTAGGGTTAGTGCGTACAACGTACTGATAAGACTTATCAGATGTTAGGTGATTTGGAATTTCCAAATCTTCAAGGCGGACATTCCACCCGTCAAGATTTGCGAGAGATAGCATTTCGCTAGTAGTTACTTCATTAGTAAATACAGTTCCGAGACCATGCCAAGCAGGTTCTCTGAATGATGCGAATGAGGTTTTGCCATTTTGATTTTCTAGGTCGTGAGCCATAGTTGTCCTTTCGATTGTTTGAAGAGCCTATTTTAGCACACTGACCCAAGCGGAGTCAATTTATCTTAGTTAAATGTCCGAATTATCCTAGTATTTCCCGTGTGTTTTAAATCACACCCGTAAAACTTGACAAGATCAGATTTTGGGGGCGGCACAGCTTTGGCTATTTGTCAATAGCCAGAGCATCTTCCCATTCTGTGTCGTCTATTTTTGGTGAAGGAATAGATAATAAATTAACTACAACTGCAATTGGAATAATAATAAAATAAACTACAAACACAACTGCAAGAAATACGCCGAAGAAAGTTCCCATGCCATAGTAAAAATCCATTGGGCTATCCTATCACATTTTTTAGTCGTTGTACAATTGGCATTATTTTTTACTCGCAGAAAATCTAACATCGGCTTTACCATAAACACACAATCCACATGATACGCAGGCGGACCCATTGCTAGAGATAAGAGGAATTTTCTTTAGGTTTTCAGGACACTTAGCGCCAGGCTTACCGATTAATTCTTTCATCTTGCTTTCAGTAGCGGCGAAAGTCTTACCTAGATATGCAAGACGGATACCCTCATAGTTAGTACGTAAGTCTTCCGCAATTTCTGCATTCTCATCGTCGGTAGAATAGTAAAGAGATAAGTTTTCAATACCCTTAAGCATGATAGCAGCGGACTTTACACGTGTATAGACCCAGAATTGAACATCAGGATGATTAAGGATAACATGCTTCCAGGCAAAAGTGTAAGTATCGTTAAAGAAATCACCGTCCCAGTGGATACGGAATAACTTATCTGCCTTACGCTTATCGCAATCCTTTTTGAAGTCTTCGATCATTTCCATGAGTAGCGCTTCCATAGTATCATGGTCAGCGTCTTTTAGTAATTCCCAGTTATGTAGAAGAGTAGCCTTTACGCCTTTATAGACTTTTTCCAATTTGCCTGCATAGCAAACAGTCTCGCAGATAGACGTAGCACCAGGGCATGAAAATTGTTTTCCTGCAGGTAATCCGAAGGTGTTGGCAATTGTTGGGGTTTTTCCATTAGGGGAGACGGCATTAGTTACTTTCCTATCGTTAGAGCGCTTTAGTTTCATTAGGGGCCTTTCTTAGTGGGGGTGTAATTCTAGCATACTGCAGGGGTTTAATCAAGCTTATTAGCGTATTTCTTTTTCCTAGTATAAACTTTTTTGCTAGGAATAGCGGTAGCCGAATTGCTACGGCGTAGTTCAAGCACACGGCGCAATTCCTCACGGGTTTTCCTAGTTTTAGTAATCATTCCGTAATAATAGCAGAAATTCCAGCGTTAATCAAATTCTACCCGTAAGTAGCTCTGTGAGATTGATCACAGGTGCCGCAAATTTTTTCAAGGGAAATGCCCCGCTAGAAAGAAAGGTAACTAACGGGGCAAGACTGTGAGCAGTTTTATAACTTGCTCAGGTTATTATATTACTTGCTTGTTTTCACCATTGCAAAACGGCGAGAACCATTAGCGAGAATTAGATTTACACGAGTAACCTTATTGCTAATTGGAGAGAAGTTAGCAATACGACCTGTAACACCAGTCTTTGATGTTGTGAATAGGTCTCCGATTTGATAAGTGTATCCGCCAAGAGTCATTTATTTATTTCCTTTCAGTAGTGGGTTGGTTGAGTAGTTTAGCGACATACTCAGGTCGTAGATTGTTTAGAGATACTGTGCAATCGTCTTGAAGGTTGAGGCATTTACTGTTTCCTCGTCCGTCATTTTTAAGATACGAATTGCGTTCTCGATTTCCTGAACTTCATAACGACCAAGTTCTTGCTCTAGGTCAATAGAAGGCTTTTCAGGCAACTTAATTGTTCCTGCTGGCAAAGAAATACTTACATTAACTTCATTACGATAGTTTTCGTGTGCATTTACTTCTGCCTTTGAGATTTGCTTGACTACTAGGTCTGCGACTTCTTTAGCCCAAGCCTTCTCTACCTTCTCGTATTCCTTGCGCTTCTTTTCATTGTTGGTAATTGCGTTCTTGCTATCTACCAACTTTGCTTCCAAAGCCTTGATTACCTTTGGTGTTGCCACCTTTACTGATAACGCTCTGCTCATTTTATTCCTGTTCTTTAGTGGGTTGTTAGGGAGTATTTTAGCAGATGGGCTGAACTATTGTCCAGCCCACCCGCTGTGATTTACATTACTTTGCTGTTGTCCAGCGGTCTTGACCATTGACGGATAGTCTGATACGATAAGAGCCATTATCG